>Ga0335085_10000425_pt1 | contig 121223 bp, 86 predicted proteins | sample Lox_Sample_45_FD_206712 | JGI IMG/M metagenome (GOLD analysis project Ga0335085, IMG submission 206712) | Soil microbial communities from Loxahatchee National Wildlife Refuge, Florida, United States - Lox_Sample_4.5 | ecosystem: Environmental > Terrestrial > Soil > Wetlands | place: USA...
CATTCATCCGGCCGCAGGCTGCGTCCTTGTTCGGAAAATCATCGCGGAAATGTCCGCCGCGGCTTTCCTTGCGCTCGATGGCTGAACGCGCGATGGCCTCCGACACGGTCAGCAAATTTTTCAAATCTAGGGCCGTGTGCCAGCCGGGATTGAATTCGCGATGACCGTAAACGGCGACCTGTTTGGCGCGGTCGTTCAGTTTGGCAATCGCGTCCACCGCGCGGGCCATTTCCTCCTCGCGCCGCACGATGCCAACGAGGTTCTGCATCGTCTCCTGCAAATCGTACTGCACCTGGTACGGGCCTTCCGCGCTGCCACCCATTGACGCTCCGCGATTGAATGGTTCCAGCGCCTGGCCCGCGACCGCCTCAACCTGGGCATCGTTGACCTGCGCGGCACCGTGTTCTTTCGCAAATTTGGCGGCGAATTCTCCGGCTCGTTTGCCGAACACAATCAAATCCGACAGCGAATTGCCGCCCAGACGGTTCGCGCCGTGCAGGCCGGCGGCCACTTCGCCCGCTGCGAACAAACCCGGTACCGATGACATTTGCGAGTCGCTGTTCACGCGCACTCCGCCCATGAGGTAGTGCGTCGTCGGACCGACTTCCATCGGCTCGCGGGTGATGTCCACGCTGGCGAGCGCCAGGAACTGGTGATACATGCTGGGCAGCTTGCGTTTGATGTGCTCGGCCGCGTTCGGAATTTTTTCCTGGATCCACGAGATGTCGAGGAACACGCCGCCGTGCGGGCTGCCGCGGCCGGCTTTGACCTCGCGCATGATACAACGCGCCACGTGATCGCGCGTCAGCAGTTCCGGCGGACGCCGCGCGCCCCGGTCGCCCGCGCAATAACGCCAGCCTTCCTCCGGATCGGTCGCCGTCTGCGCCTTGTAGTTATCCGGAATGTCATCGAACATGAAACGCTTGCCGTCCTTGTTCCGCAAAACCCCGCCTTCGCCGCGCACCCCTTCGGTGACCAGCATGCCCATCACACTCGGCGGCCAGATCATGCCCGTCGGATGAAACTGCACGAACTCCATGTCCACGAGTTCCGCGCCAGCGTGGTAGGCGAGTGACTGGCCGTCGCCGGTGCAATCCCAGGAATTGCTCGAGATTTTATAGGAGCGGCCGATGCCACCGGTTGCGAGTACAATGGCTTTGGCCCGGAAAATTTTGAATCGTCCGCGCTCGCGGTCGTAACCGAACGCGGCGGCCACACGGTCGCCATCCTTGAGCAGGGTGATAATCGTGTGTTCCATGTTAACCTCGATGCCCTGATGGATACCGTGGTCCTGCAACGTGCGAATCATCTCCAGCCCGGTGCGGTCACCGACGTGCGCGAGGCGCGGGTACCGATGGCCGCCAAAATTGCGCTGAAGAATCTTTCCATCGGGCGTGCGGTCAAATACAGCGCCCCAAGCCTCCAATTCGCGAACGCGCGCCGGCGCTTCCTGCGCGTGCAGCTCGGCCATACGCCAATTATTGACGTATTGGCCGCCGCGCATCGTGTCGGAGAAATGCACCTTCCAACTGTCGCGGTCGTCCACATCGGCGAGCGCCGCCGCCATGCCGCCCTCGGCCATGACCGTGTGCGCCTTGCCGAGGAGCGATTTGCAGACGAGGCCGACCTTCACACCCGCCGCCGAGGCTTCGATGGCTGCGCGCAACCCCGCGCCGCCCGCGCCAATGATCAGCACGTCATATTCGATTGTTTCGTAGTTGGCCATGGATGGTTCGTAACTGGTTAAATCAGTAATCGGCTAAATAGTGATTCATCCAGCCAAACCGATTTAACTCATTTAACGAATTACTCATTTAACTTCTTTAACCAGTCACTCATTTAACAAATCACAAAACTCTCCAATCATGCCAGATGCCCATCGTGCACAGGCGCACGTAAAGGTCGGAGAAACCGACCCAGAACAGGCTGATCCAGGCCCACATCATGTGCCGATGGTTCAGGCAGCTCACACAGGAATAACCTTTGGCACAGACCGGCGCCCTGGAGGTTTCATCCAGGAACCCGCCAATCAAATGCCGCAACGAATGGCAGCCCAAGGTGTAGCTGCTCAGGAAAATTACATTCAACATCAGTACGATGGTCCCGACGCCGATGCCAAAATGTTTCACGCCGCTGGCATCCATAAACCACAGGCCCTCCCAGACATCGTAGGTAAGATTGACCAGGAACAGCAACCCGAAGTAGAGGAAGTAGCGGTGGACGTTTTGCAGGATGAGCGGAAAGGAATGTTCCCCGAGAAAGACCTTGCGCGGTTCGCCAACGGCGCAGGCCGGCGGATCGGCCCAAAATGCCTTGTAATACGCGCCGCGGTAATAATAGCAGGTGAACCGGAAACCGGCGGGCGCCCAGAGAATCAGGAACGCCGGTGAAAACGCCAGCCACGACGGCCACCAGCCGGGTTGGGGCCCGAACCAACTGTGCGGCGAGCTGCCAAAAATTTCCGGCGAGAAAAAGGGTGAAAGATAATTTGCCCCGTTCGCGTGACACCAGTATGCGGGGTTCCCCTGATGAAGCGGGTGAAACGCGGACCAGGTGGAATAGACGATGAACGTCGAAAGCCCCAGGAACACGAGCAGCGGCTGAACCCACCACGCGTCCCGGCGGACAGTCTGCCCGAACCTCCCTGATAACGGCAACGTATCTGTGTAAGCCATGTTTATACTGACAATAATTCCATCGGACGGGATTATTTACTTATCCGAAGGGTTAGACTCAAGAAAGAATCCACCGATTTTGCAAAGAATCATTAATGCTAAAGAAAATTATTAGCGCGAGGAAACCCCGGCCGTCCATTCGTTCAGGGCCCGTTCCCCGCCGTCGGCCGGCGATAAGCCCAGCAATTCCAGCGCTTCGCCCACCAGATAGAGCGAGCCGGTAACGACGACGAACGGCTCGCGCGCCGCCTTTTCGACGGCCTGGGCCAGCGAGGCGCAAACCTCGACAGGAGCGCGCGGGTTCGCCTTGCGGCAGGCCGTCACCAGCCGGGCCGGGTCTTCGGTGCGCTCGCTGTGGACCGGCGTGAGCAGAAGCCGTCCGGCCAGCGGCGCCAGCGAATGGCACATGCTCGCCGAGTCTTTGTCGCGGAAGACGCCGAAAATAATCGCGGGCCGGGCATCCGGAAATTCGGCCAGCAAGGCCGCCCGCAGGGCGTCGGCACTGGCAGGATTGTGCGCGCCATCCAGTAACACGACCTGCCCTGCCCCTGTCGTCACACGCTGCATCCGGCCCGGCCAATCAACCGCGAGCAGTCCTCGGCGCAAGAGCTCGTCGCTGACCGGCAACAGGCGGTCGAGGACGCGCACGGTCGCCACCGCTGTAGCCGCGTTGAGCTTCTGGTGCGCGCCATGCAACGGCAGTTCGACTGCGTCCAAGAGCGGGCAATGGACTTGGGCTTCATCCACCACGGTCAACGGCGCGCGTTTCTCCTGCGCGACCGACGCAATCACTTCCAGCCCTTCGCCCGGTCGCGCGGCCGTCACGACGGGCACATTCGGTTTGATGATACCGGCTTTTTCGGCGGCGATTTTTTCATAGGTATCACCGAGCCATTCGGAATGTTCGATGCCGATGTTGGTGATGATGCTGCCCAGCGGGGTGACGATGTTCGTCGCGTCCAGACGCCCGCCCAGCCCGGTTTCCCAAATCACCAGGTCGCACTTTTGTTCGGCAAAGAATTTCAGCGCCATGACCGTAACAACTTCGAAAAAGGTCGGATGATGGTCCTCCGAAAATTGTTTGAGCAAAGGCAGAACTCCCTCGACCAATCGGACGACGTCATTTTCGGAAATGAGCTGGCGATTGACCTGGATGCGTTCGCGGAAGGAAACCAAGTGCGGCGAAGTGAACAGTCCGGTGCGTAAACCGGCCGCGCGATAAATGCTTTCGAGCATAGCGCAGGTGGAACCTTTGCCATTGGTGCCGGCGACGTGGATGAAGCGGAGCTCTTCCTGCGGATTGCCTGCCAGCGCAGCGAGTTTGAACGTGTTCTCCAGCCCGAACTTCGCTCCGAACAAATTCAGGTCGTAGAGAAACTGGATGGCCTCGCAATAGTTCACGGTCGCGGGCTGGCAATGGCTTCAAGCTCGGCCCGAGACCAAGTTTGCCACATTGAAACGTATTCTGCGAGCGCATCGGTGCGTTGGGCGGCGACGGCTGGGATGGGATGGAACGGTGTGTCGGCAAAATCGGCGAGGTTGGTTTTGACTCCCAGCGTGGGGTCTTTGAGCACGGGGATGACTTCGAAGACTTCAAGCAGGAATTGTGCTCCGGTTTGGCGCCTGAGCGCAGCCAATTCCGGCGGGCAATAGACCCAAGGCAAAGTGTAGGCCATGCGGATGTGACGAGCCTGGCATGCATCGCGGACCGCAGCGATTTGCTGTCGCATCGCGGGGTGAAGCTCGGGCCAAGCGCCGGGCCACGCATCGATGGGGCGGCGCACTTCGTCTTCCTGCCAGCCGCCGGGATGAAATTCAGTTACCGCATAGCGGTAAAGCGGCTGCCGCAGGGCAATCTTGCCAATCAAAGTGAACGTGTGATAACCGCCGGGCCGAAGATCAGCGAGTGCAGTGACCCAGTCCATTCCGTTTGTGCTGCGCAGAAATGATGGTTCGCCTACCGCAAAGCTGAACTGAGCGCCGACCGATTCGTTGGCGGGCGGCGCGGCGAAAAGGCCGGGGTCCATCGTGACGATGAGGGTGTCGCCGGGTCGCAGATATTTTTGAGCGTATGCGAACAGTACTTTGGGGCCAATGTCGGCGGACATGCCGAGATTGACGGCGGGCAAACCGTGCTGCGCCAACAGGCGTTGGGCGTCCACAGAAGTCGCGCAACTGGAATCGCCGCAAAAAACGATTTTGTTCGTCGTCGTGGCATCGAGTTGCCGCGCCCATGTTTGCTTCAACTCGTGCGCATGCCGAAAAAACGCAATTTGGGGATTCAACCTCAGCGTGTAAAACGCCGACACCATCCAGGTCGCCAGCGCCACGGCGATGAGCATCAGCGCGCGCCATGGCACGCGAGGTTCAGAATGCGAAGTAGATGAAGGCATTGTTTCTTCCGGGCGCAAGGATGACCGTAAGCGCGATGATGATGACCAATCCGATCGGATGACGGAGGAACACGTATTCCTCGCCGCGCCGGCGGATGGATAACCATTCCGCCAGCAGCGTTAACCCGGCGAGCGTGAGAAAACCGACCAGCACCACGCCGCGGGGCGACGCCAGTTCATGCGCGGCAGCCTGAAAGGCAGCGGGCGTGTAGGCCGACGGCGTGAGCAGCACCACGGCCTTGCGCAACAATACGCCCGTGCGGGTCTCATAAAAGCCCAGCCACGCGAAGAATACGCCCGCCATGGTCACGGCCCAGGCCAGGATGCCGGGCAGATTGATCTTTTCCGCCAGCCGACAAACGATGAGCAAGGCGCCGTGCAGCGCGCCCCAAAGTACGAAGTTCCAGCCGGCACCGTGCCACACGCCGGAGACGACAAAGACAAACGCAATGTTGAGCGCCCAGAGCCTGGTGCGTCCGCCGCCCAGCGGTATGTAAACATAATCGCGGAACCACGTGCTCAAGCTGATATGCCAGCGGTGCCAGAACTCGCGGATGTTTCGCGCACAGTAAGGACTGCGGAAGTTCAACGTGAGCCGCATGCCCAGACAGCGCGCCACACCGACCGCCACGAGGCTGTAGCCCGCAAAATCGAAATAAATGCGCAAGCCGAACAGGACATTGTCGCGCCAGAGCAGAAACGGGTTCGTCGAAAAAGCCCCGTCAAATTGCTGCGCGAGATTGTCAGCCAGCGCGCACTTGAAAAACAGTCCCAACGCGATCCAGCCCGCGCCTTGATTGATTTCCGTGGGCAACCAGCGGAAACGGAAGTTCTCCATCTGCGGCAGCAGGTTGACTTTGCGCTCGATAGGCCCAGCCACGATTTGCGGGAAGAAGGCAGTGAAATTCATGTAATCCAGAAAGCGCGGCAATGGCTGGCGCAGGACCAGCACGTCCACAACGAACGCCACCTTCTGGAACGTGTAAAACGAGATGCCCACCGGAATCAGCAACCCGTGAAAAAATCCCACATGCGCATTGAACACGCCATTGACGACGAAGTCCGCGTACTTGAAGACGAAGAGTGGCAACAATTGGAAGACGATGAGGATCGGCAGGCATCGGAAAGCCCAGGCTCGTGGCCGCCTCAACAACCACGCCAGACCGGCATACGTCGTGAACGCGACGACGAGGAATATGATGAACGTGACCCAGCTCACGCAGAGCAGGAGAAACAAACCAAGTGCGAGAATTCCGCATTTGTCGAAGAGGGCAAGGCGGGGGGGTACGACAACCGCACAAATCCAGCGTAACCCGATGATCACCGCCAGTCCTGCGCAAAGCAGTTCCCAAAAACGTAGTTCGCCGAAATTCATAGCGGAGCAGTATTTACAGCGGCTTCGGGTGGGCACTGGCATGCGCCGCGGCGATGAAACCCTTGAACAACGGATGCGGCTGGTGCGGCTTGCTTAAGAATTCCGGATGGAACTGGCTCGCAATAAAAAACGGATGGTCCTTGAGTTCGATGACTTCCACCAACTTACCGTCCGGTGACAGGCCACTGAACACGAAACCGGCTTTCTCGAATTTGTCACGGTAGGCATTGTTGAATTCGTAACGGTGCCGGTGGCGCTCATTGACCACGAACGAGCCGTACAGTTCGGCCGTTTTCGTGCCGAGCGCCAACTGGCACGGCTGCGCCCCCAGCCGCATCGTGCCGCCTTTCTTGGTGATTTTGCGTTGCTCATCGAGCATGGCAATGACCGGATGTGGTGTACCCGGATCAAATTCCGTCGAGTGCGCCTTGTTTAATTTCAAAACGTTCCGCGCGAATTCGATTGTAGCGATTTGCATGCCCAGGCACAGGCCGAGATAGGGAATTTTATTTTCACGCGCATACCTGGCGGCCTGGATTTTTCCTTCGATGCCGCGTTCACCGAACCCGCCCGGCACCAGAATGCCGCCGAGGCCTTTCAGGACTTTGGCCGCGCCTTCCTTTTCAATCTCCTCCGAGTCCACCCGCACGATTTCCACGCCGCAATCGTTGCCCACGCCACCGTGGATGATGGCTTCGTAAACCGATTTGTAGGCGTCCTGCAGGCCGATGTATTTGCCGACCACGCCGATGCGGACACGATGCTGCGGCGCGATGAGTTTGCGGAGGATTTCCTGCCAATGCGTCATGTTGGCCGGCGGCGTGTCGAGGTGCAAAAGCTGGCAGACCAGTTCATCGGCGCGCTCACGCTGGAGCATCAGCGGAACTTCGTAAATCGAATGGTCCACGTCCTTTTCCTCGATGACCGCCTCGACCGGCACGTTGCAGAACAGGGAAATTTTCTGGCGCAATTCCTTGTTCACAGGACGGTCGCTGCGGCAGACCAGCAGGTGCGGCGTGATGCCGATTTCACGCAGCTTGGCCACCGATTGCTGCGTCGGCTTGGTCTTCAATTCGCCAGCCGCCTTGATGAACGGCACATAGGTGACATGGACAAACACCACGTTGCCGTGGCCGGCTTCCAACGCGAATTCGCGAATGGCTTCGAGGAACGGCAACCCTTCGATGTCGCCGGTCGTGCCGCCGATTTCGGTGATCATCACGTCCGCTTTGGATTTTTCGGCCAGCAAATGGATGCGGTTCTTGATTTCGTCGGTGACGTGCGGAATCACCTGGACGGTTTTGCCGAGGTATTTGCCTTCGCGCTCGTTGTTGAGGACGTTCTGATAAACCTGGCCGCTGGTGAGGTTGTTGAGCCGGGTCAACTTGACGTTGGTAAACCGCTCGTAATGGCCGAGGTCAAGGTCGGTCTCCGCGCCGTCGTCGAGCACATAAACCTCGCCGTGCTGGTACGGGTTCATCGTGCCAGGGTCCACGTTGAGGTAAGGGTCGAACTTTTGGAGCACGACCTTGAGGCCGCGGTTTTCGAGCAAGGTGCCCAGCGCGGCCGCCGTCAGGCCTTTGCCCAACGAACTCACCACGCCGCCGGTGACAAATATGAATTTCATTTTTGGTTGAACCGTTAATTAACGCTAATCCACGCTAATCTGGAATTCATCAGCGTCAATTAGCGTGGATTAGCGGTTAAAATCTTTTCCACTCGCGCCACATCCTCCGGCATGTCCACGCCTACGCTGTCGTAATCCACCTGCACGACGACGATGGGGATGCCGTTTTCGAGCGCACGCAATTGTTCCAGCTTCTCCGCGTTTTCGAGCGGCGACACCGGGAATTTCACCAGTCGCAACAGCGTTTCGCGCCGGTAACCGTAAATGCCGAGATGCTTCAAAAAAGGAAACGCCGCCAATTGTTCTTTCACCGAACGACTGGCGGCCTCGCGCAGGTACGGAATCGTACGCCGCGAAAAATATAACGCCCGCCCGGCAGCACTGACGACGACTTTGTTGACGTTGGGATTGTCGAGTTCGGCGGGATTTTTGATGCGCGTGGCCGCCGTGGACATTTCACAATTCGCCAGCGCCAGTACCACCGTGTCAATCACCGACGGGTCAATCATTGGTTCGTCGCCCTGGATGTTGACGACGGCGTCGCAGGAAATTTTCGCGGCAACTTCGGCGATGCGGTCAGTGCCGCTCGGATGGTCGGTGTGGGTCATTTCCGCGCGGCAGAATTTCTTCGCCACGTCGGCGATGCGCTGGTCGTCCGTGGCCACGATGACTTCGCTGAGCGATTTTGCCTTTTGGCACTGTTCGACGACGCGTTGGATGAGCGGCTTGCCCGCGATGAGAGCAAGCGATTTGCCGGGGAACCGTGTCGAGGCGTAGCGCGCCGGGACGATGCCTAGAACTTTCACGGGGCTATATTAAACCACAGGTCGCCACCCGGAAGCAAGCAGCTAAGGTGGATGAAGAAACTTCGCCCCGTTGCCGACTCCCTCGCCCCGCCTGAGCGGGAAGAGGGCTGGGGCGAGGGGATTTGAACTTGAAAATCAGCACCACCTCTCCCCGACCCTCTCCCCCGCTTCGCGGCGGAGAGGGTGAAAGAACGGCGTCCGGCTCGCGAGGACGCTCGCCCCATCAAACCCAAACGCTCGACCTGTCAGCTTGACACAATTTGCATCGTGCATGGCAATGGCGGGGAAGGTGTTGCATCAAATTGTCACTTGTTCCACTGTTCCATTGGTTTACCATAGCCGTCATGGCTCTGTTAAAAGTCGAGGGATTGAACAAATCCTTTGGCGCCGTTCGAGCGGTGGATTCCGTGAGTTTCGAGGTTCGTCCGGGCGAAATTTACGGTCTGCTTGGTCCCAACGGCGCGGGCAAAACCACCACCATCTCCATCATTTCCGGCCTGCTCAAGCCGGATGCGGGCAACGTCGCCGTGGCCGGCAAACCGTTCTGGTCGGACCCGATGGCCGCCAAGCGCATCATGGGCGTGGTCCCGCAGGAGCTGGCAATTTACGAGGAACTGACTGGACGCGAAAACCTGGAATTCTGGGGCCGCATGGCCGGCTTGAGTTCCGGCGAAGCCAAATCACGCGCCGCGGAATTACTGGAAGCGCTTTCGCTGACCGAACGCGCCAAAGACGCGACAAAAACCTATTCCGGCGGCATGAAACGGCGCATCAACCTCGGCTGCGCGCTGCTCCATCATCCCAAACTTCTCCTGCTCGACGAACCCACCGTCGGCATTGATCCGCAGGCGCGGCTGAACATCCTCGAATTTATTCGCGGCCTGCGCGCTTCGGGCACTGCGATTCTCTACACGACGCATTATCTGGAGGAGGCCGAGACGCTTTGCCAGCGTATCGGCATCATTGACCACGGCCGGTTGCTGGCCGAAGGCACCTTGACTGAATTGCAGGAACGGCTGGGTGGCGACCGGGTTTTTGTGCTGGAGGCCGATTTCAAAGATGCCTCGCCGGACCAATGGGATGGTTTCCCCCAACGCTTCCGCGTCATCCAGAAATCCGAACGTCAACTGGTCGTCGCGGCGGTCGGCAAACGCGATCCGTCCGAGTGCTTGAAGGACCTGCTCGGTCTGCCCGTCCGCGTGGAGAACGTCATGCTCAAGCGGCCGAGTCTGAATGATGTTTTTCTGCAACTGACGGGAAGGGATTTGCGGGAATAAATGATAGCCGAACTCAATCCAGGTAGGGCGAGGCAGTCCCCGGCCCGCCGCACATTGACTCCATCATCGCGGCGCGCACGGAGTGACACGCCCTACCAAAACAGAGGATTTTGATGTTGCGCGTCCTGTTGGCCAAAGACCTGCGCCGCGCCCGGCGCAATCCGTTGCCGTGGGCCATCAACCTGGTCATCCCGCTGGCGATCACCGCGTTGATCGGCATGGTTTTTGGCGGCAAATCCGATAGCGGCGCGCTGGGCCGCATCCGGTTTGCCGTGGTGGACGAAGACAAAACCGTGTTGAGCGATCTTCTGCGCGGCGCGGCAAACCAACGCGAAGGTGGCAAATACCTGGACCCCGTGTTCCTCAATCGTGAGGAAGCGTTGCACCAGATTCTCGACGATAAACTCAGCGCGGCGGTCATCATCCCGACGAATTTCATGCGGAATTATCTTACCGGCCGGGCACCAGTAACGCTGGAACTCGTCAAGAACCCGGCTGAATCCATTCATCCGGCCGTCCTGGAAGAATTGCTCGGCGCGGTAACGACGGCTTTGAACGCCATCGCGCGAAATTTTCAGTCGGAGTTTCCGGACTGGCAGGCTGTGTTTGAAGGCAAAGGCGATTACCACGACGTTTCCCGGCTGATTGACCGCGCCGGCGACAAGCTGAAAGTCGCCAAAAAGTATGTGAATCCGCCTTTGGTGATGTACGACAAGGACACGAAATCCGACAATGCAACCGGGGACGAACAGAAATGCGGCGGAACAAAAACCGGCGAGACGAAAAGTGGCGTGACGAAGTCCGGCGCATCCAAAAGCGGCCCTGTCTTCAACATTTTCGGGTATTTGCTGGTCGGACTGGCGGCGATGTTCCTGTTGTTCCTGGCCGGTAACGGCATGGCGGACCTGCATCGCGAACTCCGGCAACGCACCTTCGAGCGTTACCACACCGCCCAGCAACGGCTACTGCCCTTTGTCGCCAGCAAGGTCGTGTTTACCGTAGTGATGCTGTTGTTGAGCAGCGTGGTAATGCTCGGCGGCGGCGGGTTGATCTTCCGCATTACCTGGCATCAACCGGGCATGCTGGCCATGTTGACCGTCGGTTACGCGTGTTTCTCGGCGGGCCTGTTCGCGCTGCTGGTGGCGCTGGTGCCGGATGAGCGGCGCGCGGCTGTCTTCAACAACATCGCCGGCATGCTTCTGGGCCTCGCCGGTGGCTGCGCTTTTCCGCCGGATCAACTCCCGGCGTTTATGCGCGAACATTTCACGCCATGTCTGCCCACTTACTGGTTCGTCAACACGGCGCGCAATTTGCAGGCCGGCGTCAGCGGCGTCGCCTGGAGCACGGCGACTCTGGCGTTAATCGGGTTGGGCGCGCTGTTGACCGGGTTGGCAGTGTGGTTGTTTCACCAGCGATTTAAAAAGGGGCTGCGCGCATGAAACAGCTATTCGTCATCGGCCACACTGACCTGCGCCTCTTTCTGAAACACAAGAGCGCCTACGTCTGGCTGTTTGCGATGCCGCTGGCGTTTGTGTATTTCATGGGCTTCGCTATCCGCGGCCCCGGCGACCCATACAATCGCCGCCCGGCCGTGCTGATCGAGAACCAGGACACGAATTTCCTCGGGCGCATTTTCCTCGACGAGCTCAGCGAGCAAAACATGCAACTGCTGAATCCGACAAACAGCGAATCCGCCGCGCGCGTCATCCGCATCCCTCCCGATTTCACGAGTAACGTGCTTGCGGGAACACAAACCCGCGTGCAGTTTCTCCAGCACGACAGCACCGCCGAGGCCGACGCCGCCCTCATCGAACTGCGCCTGGTGCGGGCCTTGATTGCCATCAACGGACACCTCCTCGAAGCAGCCACACAGACGAATGCACCCGGGACATTGACTGAAGACAGCCTCCGCGCGGCAATGGACAAACCGAACCCGGTGAACCTGAACGCGCATTTTGCCGGGCGCAAACCGGTGCCCACCGGGTTCAATTTCTCGCTACCCGGCAATCTGGTGATGTATCTGATGATGAACCTGCTCATCTTCGGTGGAGTCGCGCTGGCGACCGAGCGACAAGAAGGCATTATCAAACGGATCGCGATTTCTCCCGTGACCCGCCTGGGACTGATCGGGGGCAAAATTTATGGCCTGATGCTGCTCGGCGCGGTGCAAATTGCGTTTTTCCTCGCCGCCGGCAAATTTATCTTCCACGTGAACCTGGGCGCCAACCTGCCGGCGGTGGCGCTGACGTTGCTGGTATTTTCCTGGGTCGCGGGCTCGTTCGGGGTGTTGGTCGGCTCCGTGCTGACGGCACACGACCGGGTGGTGGGCGTCTGCGTGTTGGCCAGCCTGTTGATGGGTGCGTTGGGCGGTTGCTGGTGGCCGTTGGAGATCGGGCCGCCGATGCTCAAAACGATCTCACTCTGCCTGCCGACCGGCTGGGCGTTGCAAGCACTGCACCAGGTCATCAGCTTCGGCAACGGCTTCAGCGCCGTCCTCAAACCGCTCGCAGTATTGTTCGGCTTTGGCGCCGTCGCCAATCTGCTTGCTGCCCGGTTTTTCAGAAGTTAGATCATCCTTTCGACGGCTCCGAAAAATTCAGTTTGATGCCGAAACTGCCGGCTTCGCGCCAGCCGCAATAAAAATTAAACCCGCCGCGCTGCCAGGACAGGAACGGAAGCAAGGCCAGTTTGCGTCGGGTCACCTCGAAATCCCAGCCGCCATTCGGCTTTGAATTTCGCTCCGGATAATGCCCGCTGCGAATGAACTTCTTGTCGGCAACGCCGATGACGTAATGGTCAAAATTATGGAACGGATTGCGGAAGCGCCACGTCGTGGTCCGATGTTTGTCGTCCGGCCGATACCACGCCGGCGGCGTCGGGTCGTCAATGTTGCCGAACCACCAGATCGGATTGAGCTTGTCGTAGAAATGGATTTGCGGCTGGTGCGTTGGCGGCGTGACGGTGATGGTATGCCAATGAACTGAATTGGTGCCCGCGGGCGGGCGGTGCATCGGGGCCGGCGGCCGGATCGTGGGGTCGGACCGTGAAAATCCGGACGGACAGGCGATAAAGAGCAGACCTGCTGCGGTTATGGGGCCGTACCATTTTTTTATTCGTCCCGACATGCCGACATTCAGCCACAAACGCAACGGCAATCAAATCCAGAACTGCAAACGGGCGCGGGCTCCACCAGTTTCGGTGAAAGCCAAAAAATGTCCAACGCAGCAGCCTTGGACACCATCGCCCGCTCCAGTGTGAACCGCGAAGTTGTGGGCGGGCGGTTAGCGCATTTCGTTGCGGACGGTCAGCGCCGCGAAGGCAAGCGCTACGACAAACGGCACGGCAAAGATGATCGCGTTCATGTCGGCTGTCCAAGCAGGCGGCGTGCCGGTAATCGAAACCAAGGAAGATGAGAATTGAAAAATTCCGTTTAGCGGGCAGGATTCCGACGTCGGGTCTGAACTAATAGCGATTATGCCATTGTTAAAACTTGAAACTAACGTTGCGCTCTCAGATGAAAAGCAGAGTGCTTTGCTCGCAGGACTTTCCAAAATCGTTGGCGGGACGATCGGCAAGCCGGAACAATATGTCATGGTCGTCATCGGCCCGGCGGCCATCCTTATGTCCGGGAAACCGGGCGATGCCGCGTTTGTGGACATCCGCAGCATCGGCGGTTTGAACGGCGAGGTGAACCGACGACTCGCGCAGCAGATCGCCGCTTTGCTGCAGGAATCGCTCGGCGTGTGCGCCGACCGGATTTACCTGAACTTCATCGATGTCCCCGCCGGCCATTGGGGCTGGAACGGCGATACCTTCGGGTAAATCCGGACGGTCCGGATGGCGTCACGCCGCCATGACCGCTGACTCAACCGACGGAGTCTCGTGTTCGGAGATTTTCACGCGCATTTTTTGCAGCGCTTCCTCTTGAATCTGCCGGATGCGTTCACGCGTGACGCCCAGTCGCGCACCGATTTCCTCAAGGGTCTTGGCCTTGCCGTCATCCAGTCCAAATCGCATGGCCAGGATTTTGTTTTCCCGGGGCGTGAGCGTGGCCAGGACCTGCTGGACCAGTTGCGAGTCGTTTTCATGAACCAACCGATCAAACGGCGCCGCGGCATGCGGGTCCGCCACCACTTCGGAAATCCGTTGCGGCTCGTCTCTTCCAATCGGGGCATCGAGGGAAATGGGGGTCCTGGACGCGTCGCGATACTGCTGAATACGGCGCGGATTGAGTCCCAGGTGTTCCGCCACTTCCTCGTCCGTGGGTTCCCGATCAAAAGCCTCGCGCAGCTTCACCTCGGCCTTCCGGATATGCGCCACCTTGTCCACCACGTGCACCGGTAATCGGATGGTTTTGGATTGGTTGGCCAGGGCGCGCATGATACATTGCTTGATCCACCACGCGGCGTAGCTGGAAAGTTTTGCGCCTTTTCGCGGGTTGAACCGCTCGACGCCTTTCATCAGGCCGATGTTGCCTTCGTTGATCAGGTCGAGCAGCGGAAGCCCGAGGCCTTCGTAATCACGGGCGATTTTCACGACCAACCGCAGGTTGGCGGTAATCATCTGTTCCCGCGCCCGTTTGTCTCCCTTCCGGATCCGTTTGGCGAGCGCGATTTCCTCCTTCGGTGTGAGCAGCTTCACCCGCCCGATTTCGCGAAGATACAATTGCAGCGTGTCACCGTGCGGCGCTTCCGCCGGTATAACCTCCGCGGGCGCGACGCTTTGTTTCAGTGCCGTTCTCATGTTTGACCTCCATTTTCAAATTAATTTGCCGTGGTCCGGCTCAAGCTTTGACGGTAAGTTCGCCGAGCCGGGAGACGATTGCCCTTTTGCTGACGGCGCCGACGATCCGATTGCGGACCGCGCCTTCGGCAAAATAAAGCAACGTGGGGATAGACTGGATCTGATACTGCCCGGCCACCCCCGGGTTTTGATCCACGTTCACTTTGGCGACCTTGACGCGGCCGGCCTGTTCGGCCGCAATTTCCTCCAGCACCGGAGCGATCATTTTACAGGGACCGCACCATTCGGCCCAGAAGTCCACCAGCACCGGCTGGTTGGACCTCAGGACTTCGGCCTCAAAGTTTGCTTCGTTCAGATCGATAACCGCTTTCATATTTCTTCCTCATTGATGGTTGTAGCCCGGTCCGGGGTACCGGCAACCAGTTATGGCGCCAGCGTGTTCGCCAGCCTGTCCCGTCTCACGAATTGCTGATGGGCATTCCAGGCAGCCACCGCCTGGACTTTTTCCGCAGCCAACGCAGGGAAAAGCAGGTGCGGATATTGCGTTTGCCAGGCGGTCGCCTCGGCTTCATTCAGGGCCAGCCTGACCAGCCGTTGCGGCACTGCCAACGCGCGGCTCGATTCCGTGAAGATGGCCTCTTTGACATCGGCAATCTGTGCCCTTAACTTCCGGCACAGCGCCTTGCAGGCATTCCAGGCCGGATGCCTGTTTCCTCGACTTTCATTCCCACTATTCTGTTTCATATTTTGCTCCGTTCCATTTAATGTAATAATACCAGTTACATAATTACACAAAAAAAGAGACTGTCAACCGGTTTTTTTTATGACGGCCGGACAGGCGGTTTTGATCATGGTGATCACCCCGGCGAGCGTGGTTTTCTCCAGATCGTTCTCCAGGGCACGCTCCGCCGACGCGAAAACCCGGTTGAGCGTCTCCCGCATGCAATGGCCGACCGGGCAGGCGGTATTGGCTTTGCGGGCGGGCGTGGCGAAAGGCTCAACCTCTTCCACAGCGCGGTAAACCTGGGCAAGATTGATGCGGGCGGGCGAGCGGCTCAAACGGGAACCAGCTCCGGCCCCCTTGCGGGTTTCCACCAGCCGGGCGCGCTGCAACGACAGCAGGAGCCGCCGGATAATGACCGGGTGGGTGTTGACGCTCGCGGCCAGCATGGCCGAGGTAACCGGGTCGCCTTCCTTGTAGGCGAGGACGGCCAGCACGTGCACAGCCATGGCAAAGCGACAACTCGTTCGCATAATCGTTGTTTCATCAGTAACCGCGGTGATTACATTTGTCAACCGCAATTCTAAAGTGCAGGCTGCGTCAGCCGCCAGGCGCTTGTCATAGAAAAGTCCGGATCGCCCGTCTGACCATCAATCGCCTGCCGGTTTGAACCGCAAGCAAGCCCCGTTCCGGGCGGGTTTGGCTTGCGCGCGCGGTTGGCTCCCGGCAGAATTTCAGCAGTGTTCTTCTCGCGGCCAGTCCCGGTTCGACGGCGAGCCAAGCCGGTGTGCGCCTGGTTGCTGTGTTTTGTGGGGTTTGGCTTGTGCGCCGCCACGCCGACGCTGCCGAATTATTTTCTCCGTGTGTGGCAGACCGAGGATGGTTTGCCGGAAAATGTGGTGCAGGCCATTGTGCAGACCCGTGACGGTTACCTGTGGGTGGGCACCTACGATGGCCTGGCGCGGTTCGATGGGGCGACCTTCACCGTGTTCGACAACGTCAACACACCCGAAATGAGCAGCAGCCGGGTGGTCAGCCTGTTTGAAGACCGTGAAGGAAATCTGTGGATCGGGCATGAAACCGGGGAACTGACGCGCTACCGGGACGGGCATTTTGACGCGGTGCCATTCAGCCCGGCCTGGGATAATCGAAAAATTTCGGGCATCGGCTCCGATCAAACCGGCAACCTCTGGGTGTTGAACGAGGAAGGCAAGCTGGCCGGCGTCAACGGCGGAATGATTTCCGTTCCCAATGCGGGTGTTTCAACCCGGGCGGCCTCCCTGGTCGCAGGCGAGCACCGGGTATTGTGGGTGACTTACAACGGAGAAGTGCTGGCGCTCAATCGTGGCCAATTGACGCCCATGGCGCCGGACGGCCAATCCCTCGGCTACGTTGAAGCGATTTGCCCGAGCCGGGAGGGTGGTTTCTGGGTTGCGGGGGAACAGAGATTGCGGAAATGGGACGGCCGCCAGTGGACTGATGACCTGGGATTGACGCCGTGGGGACAAAGCCCCATCAGCGCGCTGATCGAGATGCGGTCCGGATGTCTGGCGGTGGGAACCCTGGACCGGGGTCTTTACCTGATTTTTCCTCACCGGGGCATACTTCATTTCAGCCGGGCCAACAACCTGCCGCACGATTGGGTACGTTGTTTATACGAAGACCACGAGGGGACGTTGTGGGCGGGCGCAGGTAGCGGCGGTCTCGTCGCGCTCCGGGTCGGCAATGTAGGAACGGTAAACGCGCCGGACGATTGGCAGGGAAGAGAGTTGTTGTCGGTCACGCCCGCGCACGACGGGGCATTGTGGGTGGGCACTGAAGGCGCGGGCTTGTATCGGCTGCAGAATGACGAATGGATGCACTTCACTGAAAGTGACGGGCTGTCGAATCTCTTCGTCTGGTCCGTGGCCGAAGACACGCAGGGCCGCGTTTGGGCCGGCACCTGGGGCGGCGGACTATTGGTCCAGGAAGGAGATCATTTTGTGCATGCACCCGGTCTGGAGAATCTGACGGTTCCCATGACGGCGATCCTGCACGCGCGGGATCGCTCGACCTGGATTGGAACCACCGCCGGCTTGTTGCATGATCAGTCGGGGACCCCGACGTGGTACGGAAGAAACGAGGGTTTGAAATTGCCGGACGTCCGGGCGATAGCGGAAGATCGCGATGGCAGTATATGGTTTGGCATGTTGGGCGGCGGTCTGGGCCACTTGCATCAGGGCGTGCTCCAGCAATTCGAAAAGAAAGACGGCCTATCCAGCGATTATGTCCAATGCCTGCATCTGGATGCGGACGACACTCTTTGGATCGGAACCTACGGCGGCGGCCTGAACCGGTTGAAGCAAGGCCACTTTGCGGCCATCAGTTCCAGCCGGGGATTGGCGAATAATTTTATCTGCGACATTCAAGATGATGGTCGCGGCAATTTTTGGATCAGTTCGCACGCCGGAGTTTTTTGCGTCCCCAAGGACGAGTTGACCAGGTGCGCGGACGGTCAGGTCGCATCGGTCAACTGTCTCAGTTACGGCAAAGCGGACGGGATGCCGGCCTCGGAGTGTTCCGGCGGGCTCCAGCCGGCCGGCGCCAGAACGGCCGATGGACGGCTTTGGTTTCCCACGAGCAAAGGGCTGGTGGTCTTCAATCCGGAGGACGCCAAAGTGAATCAATTGGCGCCGCCCGTGGTCATTGAGGATCTGCTCGCGGACGGGCGGGCGGTGTCACCGTTCCCGGTTGGTGACGCTCCGCTCCAGATCCCGCCCGGCCCGCAGCGGTTTGAGTTTCGTTACACCGCCTTGAGTTTCGTGGTTCCGGAAAAGGTGCTTTTCAAGTATCGTCTCGAAGGTTTGGAACGCGACTGGGTGGATGCTGGAACGAAGCGGTCGGCCAATTACAGCCATATCCCGCCGGGCAGTTACAAATTCCACGTCATCGCCTGCAACAGCGATGGCGTCTGGAACGACCGCGGAGCGACCCTGGCGTTCACGGTGCAACCGTATTTCTGGCAGGAATGGTGGTTTCGCATCCCGGCCGGGGTGATGATCGTGGGCTTGCTGGCCGGCGCGGTGGCCAGCGGCGTGCTATGGATAGCCCGCCGCCGGATGCGCCGCAAACTGGAACGCCTGGAGCGGCTGCGCGCGGTTGAACACGAACGCGCCCGCATCGCGCAAGATATTCACGACAACCTCGGCGCCAACCTCACCCGCATTTCGTTGCTCACGGAGTCCGCCCACAATGAATTGGAGAACCCGGCCCAGGCCGCCGCCCAGTTGGAGCGGATCTACGGCACGACCCGCGAATTGACGCGCGCCATGGATGAAATCGTCTGGGCGGTAAATCCGCAGCATGACACGCTGGACAGTCTGGCCAGTTACCTGGGAAATTTTGCGCAGGAATATCTGGGATCGCTTGACATCCGCTGCCGCCTGGATGTGCCGCTGCAACTTCCCCAATGGCCCGTGACCGCGGAGGTGCGCCACAACCTCTTCCTCGCGTTCAAGGAAGCTTTGCACAATGTGGTAAAACACGCCGCCGCATCAGAAGTGTACGTTTCATTGACCACGGGAGCCTGCGCCTTCATCCTGGTCGTCCGCGACGATGGGAAAGGATTTGCGCCCGACGTACCTCCGGAAGCAGGTCGCGAACCCAACCGGATCGCGCGGGGCCATGGGTTGGCCAACATGCGCAAGCGCCTGGAGAGAATTGGCGGGCGTTGCGAAATTCAGAGTTCACCCGGCAATGGAACTGAGATAAAATTCGTTGTGGCCGTTGCGGCGATTGCCTCCCGACAGTCATGAGGACAAAACCAGCCGCCATTACGGGTGTCACGAAAACAGGCGACACGACTCGGGGAAACATTCAGGGCAGTATATACAGGTAGCATGAGTATTGAGGTTTCCATCATTGAAGATGACGTCCCCGCCCGGGAAATTCTGGCGGGCTGGATTCGCCGGGCCGACGGTTTCCGGTGTGTCAGCGAATTTGACGATGCCGAGAGCGCGCTGGCGCAGCTGCCGCAGGAGCAACCGTCCGTCGTGCTGGTGGACATCAACCTGCCGGGCATGAACGGGATTGAGTGTGTGCGCCGGCTGAAACCGCGCCTGCCCGGCACGCAGTTCGTGATGGTCACCGTGTACGAAGACGCGAACCATATTTTCAATGCGCTGTCCGCGGGCGCTTCGGGTTACCTGTTAAAGCAGATGCGGCGCAACGACCTGTTGGCGGCGCTGAAGGAGGTCCACGGCGGCGGTTCGCCGATGAGCAGCCAGATCGCGCGCCGGGTCGTGCAATCCTTTCAGCGGACCGGCATGGAATCCAGCGATGCGGAAGACCTTTCTCCGCGCGAGCGCGAGGTGCTGGAATTGCTGGCCCGCGGCTATCTTTACAAGGAAATCGCCAACATGCTCCAGATCAGCGTGCAAACGGTGAATACCTACATTCGCCGCATATACGAAAAACTCCACGTCCGCTCGCGCGCCCAGGCGGTCGCCAAGTATGCGCACTTCCCGATGGGTGACTCGCATTAACCGATTGTAAAAAACCTCCACCGCGACCTCGCGTTTGCGGTGGCTACGCTCCGGGGGGCGAGGTTGTGCCCGATTTACTCCACTTAAGTGAACGGGGCTGCCAAATTTGGGCTGAAGCCATGCAAGACCCACTGGCCGGGATTATGAACTAAACCGAAGTGGGAATGCGCGCGTATGTCCTGAAAATTAGGGACGCAGATTGCACTCGAACCGCGGCGCGGAACTTGGCAGGCTGAAAATATGCACTCACTTCTGCGCCCGATTGGCGTCGCCCTTTCGTTCCTGGTGCTCGCCGTTGGCCCGGCCACCCCGCTCTGTGCCCAGTCCATGCTGCACGACTTCATCACCGTTCAAGGCGACCAATTGATGGAGAACGGCAAACCGTTTCGCTTCATTTCCTTCAACCTTCCCAACCTGCAACTGATTGAAGACAACATGCCGTTTGCGGAAACGAACGCCTGGCGGTTGCCCGACGAGTTCGAAATCCGCGACGGCCTGATGACGGTGCGCCAGATGGGCGGCACGGTCGTGCGCACTTATTCACTCTCCGTCGTGCGCGCCGACGACCCCGACATGCCGGGTTATGTCCTGGGCCCGGGCAAATTCAATGAAGCAGCTTTCCGCGAGCTGGACCTCGTGCTCAAGATCGCCAACGAGCAAGGCATCCGGCTCATCATCCCGCTGGTGAACAATTGGAAATGGATGGGCGGCCGCGCCGAATACGCCGGCTTCCGCGGCAAAACCAAGGATGATTTCTGGACCCATCCCCAGCTCATCGCCGATTTCGAGGAGACCATCCGGTTTGTCCTGACGCGTACCAATACATTGACCGGCGTGCGTTACTGCGACGATCCAGCCATCCTCTGCTGGGAAACCGGCAATGAACTTTCCTGTCCGCCTACCTGGACGCATGAAATCGCCCGCTACCTCAAGAGCCTCGACCGCCAGCATCTGGTCATGGACGGTGTGAACGGGGCGTATTTGCGCTCCGCCATGCTCCGGGACACGAACGTGGATATTGTCACCACACATCACTATCCCAGCTCACAAATCAAGAAGACTTTTTCTGAACTCATCCGCCAGAATTGGGCCATCGCGAAAAGCCGGAAGCCATACGTGGTCGGTGAATTCGGGTTTGTCAGCACGGCGCAAATGGAAGACACCATGAAAACCATCATGGACACCGGCATGTCCGGAGGTTTGCTTTGGAGCCTGCGTTTTCGTGATCGCGACGGCGGTTTCTACTGGCACAGCGAACCGGACGGCGCCAACCTCTACAAGGCGTTCCATTGGCCCGGTTCGGCGACCATCGGCGCCGACTATGACGAAATCAATTTGATAGCCGCGGTCCGGCGGTACGCATTCGCCATTCGCGGCCTGACGCCGCCGCCCATTCCCGTTCCGGCACCGCCTGAATTGCTGCCCATAACCGACGTGGCCTCGATTTCCTGGCAAGGCTCCGTCGGCGCCGTCAGCTACACCGTCGAACGCGCGGTGAAAGCCGCCGGGCCGTGGTCGGTGGTCGGCGCGAGCATTGATGAAAGCTTTGTGCAATACCGCCCGCTGTTTAACGACGAGACTGCGCCAAAAGGCAATTGGTATTACCGGGTGCGCGCGAAAAATGGAGCCGGCCTCTCGGAACCCTCCAATATCGTCGGGCCGGTCGCTGTCACGCGCGCGACCCTGGTGGATGAACTGGCTGACTTTTCGAAAGTCCAGACCCGGCAAGGAAACCTCCAAATTACCCTCCGCGACTGCCGCAAGGCGAAAGAAGACGCGCACCGCGCCGCCGGCAACGCTGGAGATGCGCTCGTTTACCGGCTGCCGACAGCGATTGAAAGTTTCCGGGTATTTACGTTCTTCCCTAACGATGTTGCGCCCCTCAAGTTCTCCCTCTCGGCCGATGGCCAGACCTACCACGAAATCGCTGCCACTCAAAACGAATATTTCAGCGGCGCCGGCGATTACGGTTACTGGAAACCCGTCCTCTACCAGGCCGGGAACATTGGCGGCAAGGCGAAGTTCCTGAAAATTGAACTGACGGGTGTGACCCAGATTGGCCGCGTGGAAATCACCCGCGCGCTGGAAACAAATTGAACGCTGGATTGCGAATGGACCCGACGGACCTTAAGGCCTTTTCCCGGAGTGTCCGGGACCAATTATTCGGGCATATCATGCCTTTCTGGTGCGGACCGGCCCTGGACCACGAGCATGGCGGCTGGATAGCCTGGCTGTCCAACGACCTTAAACCCGACCGGAGTCAACCAAAAGGGCTCATCGTCAACAGCCGCATCTTGTGGGCTTTCTCGGCGGTTTACCGGGAAAGACCCGAAAATCTTTTTCAGGAAATGGCCGACCGCGCGTTTGATTGGGTGATAAACCGGTTTTGGGACGCACAGCATGGAGGCGCGTTCTGGCAACTGGATGACGCCGGACATGTTCTCGATGATTCCAAGAAGATTTACGGTCAGGCATTTTGCATTTACGCGCTCGCGGAATATCACCTGGCTTTCGCGGTGCCGGCCGCATTGGCCCGCGCCCGGGAGTTGTTCGAATTAATTGAACGGCACGCGCACGACTCACGGCATGACGGTTACATTGAAGTTTGCCGGCGCGATTGGACCGAAGCAGGCCCGGAAGCAAGGTTGAGCGACAAGGACATGAACGAGAAGAAGTCCATGAACAATCATCTTCACCTGCTGGAATCCTTCACCAATTTGTATCGGGTCTGGCAGGAGCCGCGGGTGGAGCAGCGCCTGCGTGAATTGATCCAGCTTTTCGAGCAGCGCATCCTCGATTCGCGCACGCATCATCTGAACCATTTCTTCAATGAGGAATGGCGCGTGCGCTCGAATACCTACACCTTCGGCCATGATATCGAGGCAACCTGGCTGCTTTGCGAAGCCGCCGGAGTTCTGGGTGACGACGACGTGCGCAAACGAGCCGAGGCAATCGCGTTGCCGATGGCCGAAATCGTGCTGAAGGAGGGAATTGACGCCGACGGCGCGCTTCGTTACGAAGGCAAAGGGGGAAACATCATTGATGGCGGCAAGGAATGCTGGCCGCAAGCCGAAGCCGTGATTGGTTTCCTCAACGCCTTTCAAATCTCGCGGGACGAAAAATTTCTCAAAGCCGTGCTGCGCGTTTGGGACTTTATTGAAAACCATCTCGTGGACCGCGTGCACGGCGAATGGTTCTGGCGCATCAAACCCGAGGGCGGCGTGGACACGACCCTGCCGAAAGTCAGCGAATGGAAAGGCCCGTATCACGGATCGCGCATGTGCCTGGAAACTCTTCATCGGTTACACGCCATTTCTGAAAGAACGGCAGAACACCAAAATTAAAATCATGAAGAAAATCATTTCCACGTTTCTCTGCGCCACCTGGCTAACCAGCGGCGCCTACGCGCAACTCGTTCACGTCAGCGTGCAGGGCAACCATTTTGTTACCCCGGATGGCAAGACCATCATTTTCCGGGGGCTGGACACGAGCGATCCCGACAAGCTCCAACGCAATGGCGCGTGGAACAAACATTATTTTGAAATGGCCAGGGCGTGGGGTGCGAACATCGTGCGGATTCCCGTGCATCCGGCGGCCTGGCGCATCCACGGGAAGACGCATTATCTCGAAATGCTCGACCAGGGCGTCGAGTGGGCCAAAGAGGAAAATTTGTATGTCATCATTGACTGGCACAGCATCGGGAATCTGTATGAGGAGAAGTTTTTTCCCGCTTCGTCGGAGCTTTATCCACCGACGGCTTACAACACGACCGGACAGGAGACCTTCGATTTCTGGCGTACGATGGCCAGGCATTATCGCGGCAATGACACAGTCGCCTTCTTTGAATTGTTCAATGAGCCGACCGTGAATGCGGACTTGAAAATCGGGACCTGCACCTGGCCGCAATGGAAGGGCTTGTTGGAAGAAATCATCAAAACGATTCGCGCGAACGGCGGGACAGCGGTGCCGCTCGTCGCCGGTTTCAATTTTGGCTATAACCTGACCCCGGTGGCCGAAGACCCGATTAACGCCGAGGGCATCGGCTACGTCGCGCATCCATATCCGATGAAGGCCAAACAACCGTGGGAAACCAACTGGACCCATGATTGGGGATACGTCGCCGAAAAATATCCGATGATGCTGACCGAAATCGGTTTCCTCCCGCCGGACGAACCGGGCGGTTACAACCCGATCACCGGCGACGAAAGCTACGGCGATGCCATCACGTCCTATTGCGCCCGGCGCGGCATTTCCTACACCGTTTGGTGTTTCGACCCGCACTGGGGGCCATGCCTGATCAAGGATTGGAATTTCACCCCGACCCGGGCAGGCGCCTATTTCAAAAAGGCATTACAATCGCCACATCCTTGACCTCAACCCAATCATCCATCATGAAACAGATCCTGAGACCTCTGCAAAACCCGTGGCGGCGACGCCCTCGTCGCCCAAAACCCCCGATGTTCTCTAAGATTTCACCCCTTTGCTCAAGCGACGGGGCGTCGCTTCTACACTTTTGCAGAGGTCTCATCCTGTTTATCATCGCTGGTCTGACCTGCTTCAGCGCCTGCGGCCAGAAGTTTGACAACCTGGCATTGACGCCGCCGATGGGCTGGAACAGTTGGAACAAATTCGGCAATGCCGTAAACGAAGAATTGATCCGTGAGACCGCCGACGCGATGGTGGCCTCGGGGATGAAAGACGCCGGATACGAATTCATCAACATTGACGATACGTGGGAAGGAGAGCGCGACGGCCAAGGGTTTATTCAGCCCGACCCCCAAAAATTCCCTTCAGGGATGAAAGCATTGGCCGACTATGTCCACTCCAAGGGGCTGAAGCTGGGCATTTATTCGGACGCCGGTGCCCTGACCTGCGGGGGAAAACCCGGCAGCCGAGGGCACGAATATCAGGACGCCCTGACCTACGCCCAATGGGGCATTGACTACCTGAAATGCGACTGGTGCGGCTGCGAAGATTTGAATGCCAAAGGCGCCTATACGACCATGCGGGATGCCTTGCACGCGGCCGGCCGGCCGGTGGTTTTCAGCATCTGCGAGTGGGGCAACAGCAAACCCTGGGAATGGGCGGGAACCGTGGGCCATTTGTGGCGCACCACCGGCGACATTTACCCGTCCTTCGACAGCAAGCTGGACCACGGCACCTGGTATCAGTGGGGTGTTCTGCCAATTCTGGATCTGCAGGAAGGTTTGCGGAAATATGCCGGACCGGGCCGTTGGAATGACCCGGACATGTTGGAAGTCGGCAACGGGATGACAGCGACGGAAGACCGCGCGCACTTTTCGATGTGGTGCATGCTGGCGGCGCCATTGATTTCGGGAAACGATCTGCGGCACATGTCGAAGGAAACTGCGGAGATTTTGCTGAACAAGGACGTCATCGCGGTTGACCAGGACAAACTGGGGATTGAAGGATTCCGGTATTCGGCGGATGGCCTTCTGGAAGTCTGGTTCAAGCCGCTCGTTGACGGAAAATGGGCCATGTGTGTGCTCAATCGCAGCCCCCGACCGCAGAAGGTGCGGTTCGATTGGAAAGCGGAAAAGGTCAGCGATGATCTTTCCAAACGGGCGACGCGGTTTGACACGACGTTGTACAGCGTACACGATCTGTGGACAAAAAAGGAGCTGGGAACCACCGAAGATATTTTGAACGCCGACTTGCCGGAACACGATGTGTTAATGATGCGGCTCGACAAACGATAGGAACGATGAACGGGGGCAGGAATAAACGCGATCCGCATGGACAAAACACAAAAGCCAAAGCCGCTTGGAGTCCGGAGAAATCAAGCACGATGGGCCGCGGTGCTGGTCCTCGCTGCGATGGTCGTTTTACCGCTGATTTGTGGTTACGCGGCTGACACTGGAGTGTTCAATGTCCTCGACTTCGGCGCGCGTGGTGACGGCACGAATAATGACACCGTGGCAATCCAAAAAGCCATTGACGCCTGCGCGTCGCAGGGAGACGGACAAGTCGTATTGCCGTCGGGGAAAACGTTCCTGACCGGCGCGCTCACGCTGCATAGCGGGATGGATTTTCATCTGGCGAACGGCGCCGTGCTCAAGGGCAGCGCGAACTGGCGCGACTACGGACACCCCGGCGCGTTGTTATTCGCGAAAGATGCCACCAACATCACAGTCTCAGGCAATGGGATCCTGGACGGTAACGATCGCGCCGTTTGGCAGCAACTGGCTGACGAAGAAGCCGGCGGCGACGTCAACAAGGCCGGCTGGTGGCCGGAATCGTTCACCGGTGATTGGTGGCCCTTTGATAAATTACCGAACCAACCGCAAACGCACGGTGGACGACCGATGATGATGATTTTCATCGGTTGCCACCAGGTTCGCCTGCACGATTTCACTTTGCGCAATGCCCCGAGCTGGACGCTGCATCCCATCGGTTGCGAAGATGTGGTCATTGACTCCATCAGCATCCACAACGCCTGGGACGTGCCCAATAATGATGGCATTGACGTTGACCATTGCCGCAATGTGCGGATTGCCAACTGCTTCATCGAGTCCGCCGATGATTGCATTGTCATCAAGAACACGCCGAATTTCGCGGCCTACGGCGGCTCGGCGCATATCACGGTGACCGGCTGCACCGTTTCCTCGCGCAGCACTGCGCTGAAGGTGGATGAGATTTATTCTTCGCCCGGCGCGCGCGACATCGTGTTTGCCGATTGCGTCGTGTTTCACAGCAATCGCGGGCTTTCGATCCAGAGCCTCGACGAAGGCGATATCGACAATGTGCTTTTCGCCAACATCACGGTTGAGACCGCTTTTCAGCCGCATAAATGGTGGGGCGCCGCTGAGCCGATTCACGTCAGCCATTTCCCGCGCACGGCCAGGACCAGATTGGGGCACGTCCGCAATATCCGTTTCAGCAACATTCTTTGCCGCGGCGAGAACGGGATTTTCCTGATGGGCTGGAGCAGTTCTCCGCTGCAAAACGTGATGCTCGACAATGTCCGGGTGGAAATCGCCAAAACCGGCAATGTGCCGGGCGGTTTTTACGATGAACGGCCGGTGGGCGTGTTTACCAACGGCATTTTTGAGCGCAAGCTGGCGGGCATATATGCGCGCGACCTCAACGGACTGACGCTGAGCCACACCGAGGTTGTTTGGGCCAAACCTTCGGAGAAGGTCTACGGCAAGGGACTGGATCAAAAGAACATCAAAAACCTGGAGGTGGACCGCGTCTCACTCGGTCCGTGAGTGGCCGCTTGCCAACGTCTGACCGTCGGACCTGATTCCTCCGGCTGCTTCGGTCCACGCTTGTCAAACGGCGCAAATTTTTGACAACCATCGCAGCGGTTGGCGCCGTAACGCCAATTGTCTTTGACAGAGAAATTCCCATTGCCCATTCTGCCTTTTGTCACCGCGAAACCAGGCAACAGCGAAGACGCGTTGGGTTTCCGCGATCTCCAAGTCCATCGGCTCTGACATGTCAAACCGCCGCAAAAGGAGCGCAGCATCCGCCAATATCCCGCGGGGTCCAACCCGGGATAACGAGGCTACCCGGGCGAAGCCACAGGTCACGGGCTGGCGGCTTTGGGCGTTCCGGCTTCTGGCCCTGGTGGGCGCACCGATCCTCTTCGTCGGTTTGCTGGAATTGGTTTTGAGACTCGCCGGCTTTGGCTATCCCACCGCGTTCCTGTTGCCAGCCTCGCAGAACGGGCAAGAAGTTTACGTACAGAATAACCAGTTCGGTTGGCGTTTCCTCGGCCCGAAACTGTCGCGGTTGCCGTGGCCGATTTCAATTCCCCGAACCAAAGCCCCGGATACGGTGCGGATTTTCGTCTTCGGCGAATCCGCCGCCCAAGGGGATCCACAATTCGTGTGCGGTCTGCCACGAATGCTGCAGGCCATGTTGAGCCTCCGGTATCCGGGCGTGCATTTTGAAGTGGTAAATGCCGCGATGACGGCGATTAATTCCTACGCCATCCTGCCGATCGCGCGCGACTGTGCGAAGGCCGATGGCGATGTCTGGGTCATTTACATGGGCAACAACGAAGTCGTTGGCCCCTTTGGTCCCGGCACTGTTTTCGGGCCGCAAGTGCCGCCGCTGCCGCTCATCCGGAGTGTCCTCGCCCTTAAAACCACAAGGACCGGGCAGTTGCTGGACCTCGCCCGCCGGGAAATTCGGAAGCAACCGTTCGAGAACGCCGAATGGGAAGGCATGCAAATGTTCATCGACCGGCAGGTCCGGGCCGATGACCCGCGCATGAACGCGGTTTATCATCATTTCGAGCGGAACCTGGCGGACATTATCCGGGCGGGAGAACGGCGCGGCGTTGGCATTGTGGTGAGCACGGTGGCCGTAAATCTGAAGGATTGCGCACCATTTGCTTCGGCGCATCGGCCGGGATTGTCCGCGCCGGACAGGGCAAAATGGGACGCGTTTTACCAGGCCGGCATCAAGGCTGAGGACGCCGGCAAAGAGCAGGAAGCCGCAGGCCAGTTCCAGGCCGCAGCGCAGGTGGATGATCGTTTTGCGGAACTGCGTTTCCGCCAGGGGCTATGTGCGCTGGCGTTGGGCCAAACACAACCAGCCCGCCAGCAGTTCCAGGCCGCGCGGGATCTGGATACCTTGCGCTTCCGTTGCGACAGCAAGCTCAATGACTTGATCCGACAGGACGTGGTGCATCGCGAACCCGAGCGCGTTCTGCTGGCCGACGCAGAAAACGCTTTTGCAGAGCAAAGTCCGGGCGGCCTGCCGGGGGAGAACCTCTTTTACGAGCACGTGCATTTGAAGTTCGATGGCAATTATCTTCTGGCGCGGACGATTGGGGAGGAGATTGAGAAATTATTGCCGGCGTGGCTGGCTGCGCGCAGTGGCACCAACGGAGCCTGGCCATCGGCGGCGGAATGCGCGCAACGTCTGGGCTGGACCGATTTGGACGAATTAGGTGCTTTAAACGAAATCCGCTCTCGCGTCAGCAGAGCACCGTTCACAGGGCAACTGAACCACGATGCGCAGCTACAGCGTTTGCAGGCAGCCATCGAAAGACTGGCCCCGGCAACCCAACCGGCTGGCTTATTGGAAGCGCAGAAGATTTGCCAGGCGGCCGTGGCGGCGAATCCCGACGACCCGGCACTGTATGGTTTGTTGGCCGCGGTGAAATCGTACCTTGGCGATCGAGCAGGCGCGGTAGCATCACTCCATCGTGAACTGGAACTTCTGCCGAACAATCCGAGGCCTTGGTTCCAGTTGGGGATAATCCTCGTGCAAGCGCATCAGTTCGAGGACGCCGCCGCCGCGTTTCAGCGCGCCCTGCAACTGGATCCTGAGGACGTCAAATCGGTCAACAACCTCGCTCAATCGCTTTGGTCGCTTGGCCGGCGCGACGAGGCAATCCATGAATTCCGGCGTTTGACGGCCATGAGCCCGGAATCCAGTCTGGCCTGGATCGAGCTCGGGAAAGTTCTCGAAGAGGATGGACAGCAGTCGGCGGCCGAAGATTGTTATCACAAGGCGCTGACAACGCATGATAACAGCGAGCCGGACCTGCTCGCGCTGGCGCGCTTCTGCCGCAGCCGCGGCTGGCTCGAAGCGGCGGTGACGAATTACGACGCGGCCATCAAGCTGAATCCGCGGGACCCAAACCTGCAACTTGAGTCGGGGCAAAGCCTTTTAATACTGAAGCGATACTCCGATGCAATACGGCACTTGGCGGAAGCGGTGCGGCTGAACCCGGGGTCAGCAGAAGCGCATCTCCTTTACGGTCTGGCATTCGGACAGCAGGACCGGCCCGTTGAAGCTGAGGAACAATTTCGCGAAGCGCTGCGCATCCGACCCGACCTGCTGGAAGCAAGGGTGGACCTCGGCATTACGTTGGTAAAGCAGGGGCGTCCCTACGAAGCCCTCTCCCAGTTTGAAGCCGTGCTTCAACAAAGTCCCACGAACGGTCCGGCGCTCGAGTACAGCCGGTCTTTGCGCAACCAGCTTGCCTCGCAGCCAGGCCATTGACTTCAGAATCAAGACGTCGTTGATGAGTGAACCGGCTATTTCGCAAAGCGAGCCAGCTTTTCATTGGCTTGAGCGACGACGGCCAGGCTACCCTTGTCCGTGTCGAACACGGAGTTCAGCCCCTGGGGTTCGCAGAAGGGATCCCCGGTGAGCGCCGCAGCGGAATCCGATTTGCCCGTGCCGGCACGTCCTTCGCCGCCCCAGGTCCAGAAGTTCGCGCCTTGCAGCGCGCGACCGGCCTGGCACGAGTCTGCCACTTGATCGAACATGCGCCGATAATAATCCTCGCGCGCCAGGGTGGGCGACGCCGGGTCGTAGTTTTCGTGATCGCGCGGCAGGCCGAATTCTTCCAACACGAGCGGCTTGTGCAGGGTGTCGGTGGCGATGGCGGTGTGCTGTTCAACGTGATCTCTGGCTTTGGCCGCGGCTGCCGTGTATTCCGGGCCGAGGTGAGGATCCTTGAGCCAGCCCCAATTCTTCAGCCACATGTGCACGGTCACGTAATCAATCGCCGGGGTTTCATGCGCCCGGATGAAAACCTCGGGCTTCTTCAAACAACCCCAAATGCCTTCCGAACCGGTGCAAACAAGATGGTTCGGGTCCTGCTCGTGGATGAACCGCGCGGTTTCGTCCACCCATTCGACAAATACCCGCACACTGGCGTCGTTCGCGTCGTCGGTGCCGGGACGAGGTTCATTGGCCAGTTCCCACGTCATGATGGCCGGGTCATCGCGATAGAGCCGCCCGTTGGCGGTGTTTCGCCGATGAATGAGGTGCGTGACGTAATCGCGATAAAGGGCAACCGCTGCCGGCGTTGTGTAAAAGCGCGCTGAAAACCGCATAAACGCGGCCCAGTTACCCTTGGCCATGGCGGGCAGGTCCGGGTCGGGAATGTTCTCGCCGGTAATCCACCGGACGTATTGCGCGAAACTGCCCGACCACTGCCAGTAGTTCGAAAGAAAAAGAATGCCGCGCATGTCGCGCCGGGCCATCTCGGCCAGGCAGAAATCCAGTCCCTTCAGCAAATCCTCGTCCCAGTCACGCGGCGCGCGGGTAATGCCGCGCGGGATGGCGCCCACCAGCGGCGACGTCTCCGAGCCGGCCAGCAGACGGATGTTGTTGACGCCGATGCTTTGCAGGCGATCCAGTTCGCGAACCAGCCGCTGGCGGCCGCCGGGCAACGCCGGGTCGGCGACATAGCAGCCATACCAAAGATTGGTCCCGACGTAAAAATACGGACGCTCGCGCAGTTCGAAGCGTCCGTTGCGGACGCGGGCAAACTCGCTGGCGGCTTTCCGATGACGCGCGGTACCGGCGGAGCTTGTTTGGGCGCCCGCGCAACCCGCCGCCACGACGGGCAAAGCGAGTGCGGCCGTTTTGATAAAGTCCCGTCGCGTGATTTGATGATTGCTCATAACATGTCAGGTCCCCGGTGCACCGTAACGCTGGCGCAGGAAATCGAGCGTGCGGTGGCACAGACATTCCTGTTGCTCAGTAGAAACCATAGCCCAGCGTCCAAAAGTTCATTTCCCTCGCCCCGCAGCGTAGCGCGGGGAGCGGAGCCGTTCTTCGAAAATTCCACCTCTCCCCGGCCCTCTCCCCCAACTTCGTTGGCGGAGAGGGAGATCGGACAACTGCGTCTCTGGTCTTCGCGCGGTTTCCACAAACCGCGCCTGGTTCCCGGTCCACCCGGGAAAGGCTAGCAGATGCGGGGCTGATGTGCTGTAGCAATTTTAAGTGACAAGACCGGTTGTCATCGTCATCGTAATCTTTCCGACGTGAAACGCGGTCACAAGCAGATGACGAAAAAATCCTTCCAACAAAGGCTGGAACAATTGCAGCGGGCGCATCAGCAACTCTTGAAACGGCCCAACCACCGGCAGAAACACGGCAACGGCATCTTCGACCGTTACGAATTCCCCGTGCTGACCGCCGGGCATACCCCGTTGTTCTGGCGCTATGATTTCAATCCGGCCACCAATCCGCATTTAATGACGCGGCTCGGCATCAACAGCGTTTTCAATGTCGGCGCGATGGAATGGAACGGAAACATTGTCCTGATGGCGCGCGTCGAGGGTTGGGACCGCAAGTCCTTTTTCGCCGTGGCCGAGAGCAAAACCGGCGTGGATGGTTTCCGGTTCCAGGATTACCCGGTGCGGATGCCGGAACTGGAAGCTCAGGAAACGAACCTGTATGACATGCGCCTCGTGCGCCACGAAGACGGCTGGATTTACGGTCTGTTCTGCGCCGAGCGGCATGACGATACGAAGCCCGGCGATCTTTCCGCCGCCGTTGCCCGTTGCGGCATCGCGCGCACCAAAGACCTGGTGCAATGGCAGCGCCTGGCCGATTTGAAAACGGCTGGTTCGCTGCACCAGCGCAATTGCGTGCTGCACCCCGAATTTGTGCAGGGCAAATACGCCTTCTACACCCGGCCGATGGCTGATTTTGCCGCCACTGGTACTGGCGACGGCATCGGCTGGGGCTTGTGCGACGACATCGAAAAGGCTGTGATTGAAAAGGAACAAATTCTGGACCCGCGTTTCTATCACACGATCAAGGAAGGTAAAAATGGTCTCGGCCCGGCACCCATCAAGACAAAAGAGGGCTGGCTGCATCTTGCGCATGGCGTGCGCAACACGGCCGCCGGCATGCGCTACGTGCTTTATTTGTTCCTGTGCGACCTGAAAAATCCGGCCAAGGTTATCAAAGCCCCCGGCGGATATTTTTTGGCACCCGAGGGTGAGGAACGCGTCGGGGACGTATCGAATGTGGTGTTTGCCAACGGCTGGGTGGCGCGCGCCAATGGCGACGTGTTTATCTATTACGGCGCTTCCGATACCCGCACTAACGTGGCAACGACGACCGTCGAACAATTGCTCGATTACGTGCTGAACACGCCTGAAGACGGCCTGCGGTCAAAAGTCTGCGTCGAACAACGTTGCCGGTTGATTGAGAAGAACCTGCGGCTGACCCGGTAGGCACCCCGGGTGAAATGCCCCTTTAGCGAAAGGACTGTTCAGCCATGAAGACCAAATCAATCATTTTCGGGCTCAGCTTTACACCGCCGCCAACTCCCTTTCGCCGCCCAAGCCGGGAGAGGGGCGGGGTGAGGGGATTTGATAAGTTTGAAAAACGCACCTCCTCACCCCGGCCCTCTCCTCCACTTCGCGGAGGAGAGGGAGAAAAACGGCAGCGGTGTCAGGTAGCACCCACATTATTCGTGTTGTTGCTTGGCCTGCTGGGCGGCGGTTGTGCTTCCGTCCAGCCGGTGACCCCCAACGCTTCACCGGAAGCTGTGGCACTGCTCAAATATCTTCAAATCATCTCCGGCCAACACACCCTCACTGGCCAGCACAATTATCCGGCTACCAAAGACACTTCCACCCGGCAAGCGGCAGCGGCGTGGGGTAAAACCCCGGCCATCTTCGGCCAGGATTTCGGGTTCGCCGCGCCCGGCGACAAGGACGCCGTGAGCGCCCGGCCCGACATTGTCGCCGAGTGCGAGCGGGAGTACGCCCAAGGTTCGATTATCGCGCTGTGCTGGCACGCGGTGCCGCCGACGGCCGATGAGCCGGTGACATTTCTGCCCAAGCCCGGAGCGCCAACGAACCACCTTGCCAGTGTTCAAGGTCATCTGACCGATGAGCAGTGGAATGAGCTGATTACGCCCGGCACCGAATTTTACAATCACTGGTGCGCCCAGGTGGACGTCATTGCCGGTTATCTTAAACAACTGCAAGCGGCGCACGTGCCCGTGCTCTGGCGGCCATACCACGAAATGAACGGCGACTGGTTCTGGTGGGGTGGGCGGCGCGGAGAACGCGGCACCACTGTGCTTTATCGCCAGATGTTCGATCGGTTGGTGAATCATCATCACCTGAACAATCTGGTCTGGGTCTGGAGCGTGGACCGGCCGAGCACGCCGGAACGGCAATTCGCCGATTACTTTCCCGGCCGGAATTATTTCGATGTCGCGGCGCTTGATGTCTATCACAGCGATTTTCGACAATCGTATTATCACGACCTTCTGAAACTGGCGGATGGCAAACCAATCGCTCTGGCTGAGGTCGGACCGCCGCCAACGCTGGACGTGCTGCAAAAGCAACCGCGGTGGACGTGGTGGATGCTCTGGGCGGGCATGATTGATACCGATCCGGCCGCCAGCACGGCCATGCATACTCTCGTGAATAGTCCGCGTTCGCTGAGCCGAGGTGATCCGGAATACCTCAAGGGCATCGCCCTGATTCACACTGCTTCCGGCATGGAGCGTTGACTTTCGTCATCGGATTCCGGGTCGGGCAAAATTGACCTATCAAATCACGCCGCTGCGACACGGCGCCGGCGTTGCTGGCGGCGAAGTTCCTGGTTACAACTTAAACCTCTCTCAATAAAACCTGCGGGTGAACATTCAATAAGCAAAAAGGGCACCGACTGTAAATGTCGGTGCCCATGATAAGAGCTTGAACTGCCGGTTACTTCGTCAACCGGAAGAAGTCTATGTTCGGCAGGCCCGCCGCGGGAACCGCCCCGAGGGTATTGGTGCCGGTGTTGTCAGTGTAGGTATAAGCTACGCCCGCGCTGCCCCAGGTCGCCAAGTCGGGAGCGGATTGCACGTTCCAACCGCTCGCTGTCGTATTCCACTTGAGCCACCAAGCCGTGCCGTACGGTATCCAGATCGCCCTGGCCGCGGCAAACTGGTAGTATTCAGTAACTTGCCAGGCGTTGTTGGCCGCCAGCCCGGGGCCGTTGAAACTGTCGTTGTAGATCACACCCGCCGCATTGGCGACCGTGACATTGTCAATGGTGATACCCTGGCTATTATTCACGGCGTTGCCATTCTTGAACACGCCGAAATAGACAGCCGACTCGGTGGGTCCAAAGTTCGCGGTATAATTCGGGTCACTGGAAAAGTCCGGCACTGTGAAATTGTTCACGGAACCGTCTGGTGCCGTTACGTTCCCGTGCGTGTTATCGGTGAAGTTTAACGTCCAGGTTCCATTAGCGCTCGCCATACCGGGGAACGCGAAAGTAGTAACCCATTGATTGGAAGGATTGCCATTGAACAGATTGGTCTTCCAACTGAAGTTGGCGATCACTCCAACTCCACCGTTGGTGTTGTTCTGAACGTCCAACGCGATCATATCACCGGCGTTCCAGTTCACGCCACTGTATGTTTGGTTATAATACTGAAAGCCGGCCACTTGTCCTGGGTTTATGCTGTTCTCGTAATCGATCGAGGAGCCATTGACTACATAGATGTGGGCATCAAATGAAGGTGCCGTGGCGAGAGGCGGGAAGTTGGTGAGACTGAAAGAATAGGTTGCCGGGGTCTGCCCGATCCAGAAAAAGTTCCCCGCCAGGTTGTTGGTAGCAGGACTGACAAAGCCCTCTTGATCGTTTAGGTTAGCCGTCCCGTTCGCATCCACTGAAATTTGCACCCCACCCGGAGTGCCTCGCGTGATGCTGGTAATGCTCGGGATTACCTCGGGATTCCAGAATACAATGTTGTCAACGTGGAAAGTGACAGTTGTATTTGTCCCGCCGTCGCTTCCCGGACTGCCTTGAAACACGAACGCGGGGCAGTTGGCGTTGCCGGTGGCGGCAGAAGGGAAGTCGAAGTGAGTCCACTTCCCAACCATGCTCGCGTCAAAATTTATCGCTCCCGCGGTCGCACCAACGCTCCAATCGCTGTTAAAAAGCTTCATTTGTGTGCCCCCATATAACGTCCCGGTATCCGGCGACGAACTGACGGCACTATCAACAAAGACGTCAAACCCAACATATTGATACCGTGTAAAATCGAGCGTCAGCCCGGGCGAACCGCCGTATTGATTCCACCCGTTATACCCACCCGGGTTGACAATTGAAATGCCCCACGAGCCAGCCGGGGTTAAGCTGGTCGGCCCACTACCATTCACCGGATTGAAAAAGGGTGCGTCATCGGCTGCATCCGGCGTGATGCCTTGCAGGGTGTTGGTGAAGGCCGTGAATACATAGGGGTTGGGCAATTGCGTGATTTGCACGTTGTTGAGATAGACCGCCACCTCGGTGGGACCGCCAGGAAGGGTCCCGTTCGCATAGCCAAGTGCACCTTGAGCGCCCTGCAATTGGATTTGAACATGCGCAATATTCAGGTTTAAATCGCTATGAGGAATGAGGAAGGTATAATGCACCCAATTGTTCGCTGCGGGCGGCATAACGGCCCCATACCACAAACCATTCCAACTGTAGGAGGAATCACGAAGGGATACCTGTAAATTACCGTATCCACCTGAACCCAGGTTGCCGGTCGTGGCCGAGCCGGGAAGAACCATCATATCAAATTCGACCTGCAAATAGCCCGACGTATTAAAGGACACATTGAAAGCCGGGTCCACTTCCGCGGTGGTGGCATCCGCGCCAAATGTCGCCTCCAGACATTGGGCGCCACCAGGGCCGCCGCCCGGGACCAGAGTAAATGCCTCGTCTCCGGCCGGGTTTGCCCCATCGTAGAATGATGCGGGCATACCGCCGTTAAAATCAATGAGGATGTTTGCTGCCTGACACAATCCGGCGGTGCCGACCAAGGCCGCGGCGGCCGCCAGAGAGGAGACCCAACGCAGCTTCTTAATTTTCTTTATCGTATTCATATTGAGTGGGGGTTGACTGATTGTAGGGACTGGATTCGGTTTCAAACGACAAACAAAAACATCACATTGTCCGCGGCAAAACGCATTGTATAATTATGGCGGGACATGAACGCTTTATCGCACATTTGACTAATGGAACCTGCTAAAATCTAACATAACTGCAGAGCCATGCATGTCACCAATTTAAGTGACAGAACAGTCACTTCTCATTGGTCCTGGAGCATCAAAATCAATCTCCGGCCACGACGGTCCAGCCCCCTTTTGGTACGGTGAGGGTCCCGCTGCCGATTGATTGCTCAATCTTGAGGGTTTCGACGTGGCCGTCGCAATACGCATAGTTGAAACGGTTATTCTGCGCTCGATACAAAAGGTTGCCTTGATTCACGCTGTTTTGGGAACTGGGATCCTGCGCTTTCGCCAATGGATCGATCTGATAGAGGTCCCCGCTTCCTTGCGGGGCGATGCAAATACAGGTCCAGATGTTGCCGGCAGTCTGCTGGCCGTGGGTGTTTTCCACCAGAATAAAAGTTCCCGACGGGTCTTTGACGGTGGTTGACGGATAACCAGAGGACTCGAAGTTGGCAGAAGTTGCGCTGGCTACCTGCCAATATATGCCAACACCCTCTTTCCCGGGCTGGCTCAAATTCGGCAGTCCATTTTTGGGATCGCGTTGATAATCGTTGGCCGCGCCCTGATTCGGGCCGCAGGACACCATGGAGTAGGACTTCAGCGAAAACCAAGGGTTCCCGCCGCCGGCCCAACTCACTTTGGGGAATTGATCTGCCGGACAGGCCAGCACTGCCGGAGCCGGATCGGCTATTCCTCCACCAACCCAAAAAATGCCTTGGTCCAATTGATCATCCGGCGCATTCCCGCCGATGTATCGGTTGAGCAAGCTATCCCAGGAAATTTGAAACGTCGGTCCCGTGTTAGCGCCAGCTGCCCAACCCGCTGGCGGAAGCATATCGTTGTGGTCACCGGCAAAATTAGGGAACCCGAACGCGCACTGGCGCATGTTATTTGCGCACTGCATTCGCAGCGCCCGGACTTTGGCGGCCGCCAGCGCCGGCAAGAGGATCGCCGCCAGAACGGCGATGATGGCGATGACCACCAACAATTCGATCAAGGTAAAACCCTGCGGCGTGGCCGCGCGTCGGCTGCGGCCATTCTGCGCGCTCAGGTCCGGATTCAAGAAACAAGTTTTCATGCTAAAGGGTTCGGTTAACGGTCAACCAGCACGACTTCCATACGTTTGGTGATAGCATACTTTTTGCCAGCCGGTGGCGGCGGAATAGCCACGCCTGCTGTCGCCGCAAACTCTTCAAAGTTCGCCGGCGTCCGGCGGTTCCGCATCAGCCACTGCCTCAGCGCCATGTTCAACGCGGTCAAATCCGGCGCGGCATTCGGTGCGGCAGCCATATTGGTAACCGGCAACGGCGGGGCGGGCTGGGAGTTCACGGCGGAGTCCGGCGGGGTTGTTGCGGACGTGCTTTGGGTTGCCGGCATCGGCGGAGTGTTGCCCGCCGACGGCGTCTCACTTTTCTTGCTGCAGCCGGCAGCGACGATCGCTGCGCTTGCGAGCAGGAGGAGATAAATAATCCAACCTCGCCTCGTCTGGCACCTAGCGCACCGGGCAGAGCCGGAAGACATTTCCATACGATGAATCAGTGGTTGCTGAATGGTTATCGTATTAAACTATAACTTAGGGCTGCCGCAAGTCAAAGTAGTGAAAATTGGGGACAAATCACATGGACAATGTTCTGCCTTCGGACAGCCGGATTTCGGCCCGAAATCGGCGGTTTTCCTGATGATTTTGAGCCTGGCCTATAGGCCATGCTTATGGTCCAGCGTGCGGTCTTCCGGCCCGCTGCTCCCGGAACATGTGCGAATTTCGCCACCGCTTGAGACGGGGAGCGGCAGCCCATCCGGGGGGATATTGAAAAATGACTAATCCACTGACTCGTTGATTTTGATGACAAGACACCGACGCAAAAATATAACAGTATTGCTCAAAACCGATGGAATTCGTGAAGCTCCGAAAAACAAATATTTGTTGTTCGCCTGGAGGTTTGATGTTGTGCTGTTGTTGGGCCCGTTGGCAGCCCGTGCGGTCGTGGAGTCAAATTAAATACTCAAAGTGAAAGCATTCAATTCATGAAAAATAAACGCAATGCAATGATGATGCTGGTCTGCCTGAGCGCAGGTTTTTGGATCAGCGGACCCTGGGAATTGGGGGCGGCAAATCCGCCACGACTGCTCAACGATCCGGTTGATATCAGCGGCGACTTCCACAATTTTGCCAATCTTTATTATCTGGCGGATCGACTCACTGATTTCGATCCAGTCACCGGTAAGGGCGAAATCACGTGGCAACGCGCTGAATATGTCACGCGGCAGGCGTTCGACAACATGCTGGCGGTCCTCAAGCCGGTCGAACCGAATGAGTTTCCCGCCGATCAATATGCAGCCAACCCGACTCTGCCGTTCGCCATTGAATTTGTCTCGCCGCGGACTGTGCGCGTCCGCATTACCAGCGGCCCGCAAGTCCACAAAAACCTGGAGGAGCTGATGCTGGCCGGCCCGGTGCCGCAGGATTATTCCTGGAAATATGAAAAGGTCGAAGGCGGCCACCGTTACGCGAGTGAGTACGGCTCGGTCACTATTCTGGAAAATCCCTGGCACATTGAATTCCGCGACGCGCAGGGCAAATTGCTCACCCGGACGGACCACAGCTCCGACAATACCAGCACGTTTACACCGATCATGCCGTTTTCCTTTGTCCGACGCGCGGCGGATTATTCGCGCAGCATGGACGCGGCGTTCCTGCTTTCGCCAGGCGAGAAAATTTTCGGCTGCGGCGAATCCTTCACCCGCCTCGACAAACGCGGACAAAAGGTGGTGCTCTGGACGGACGACGCCAACGGCATTCAAAACCCGGGCCTGTACAAGCCCATCCCGTTTTTCATGAGCAGCCGCGGCTACGGCATGTTTCTCCACACCTCCTCGCCCATCACGTGCGACTTTGGAAATTCCTTTGCCGGGGTCAATTCACTGATGATCGGCGATGACGAACTGGATTTGTTTGTGTTCCTGGGCTCCCCTAAAGACATTTTGGACGAATATACCAAACTCACCGGCAAGTCACCGATGCCGCCGCTATGGTCGTTCGGCCTGTGGATGAGTCGTTGCACCTACAACGCCGAACAGCAGGTGCGCGACATCGCCGCCCGGTTGCGCGCGGACAAAATTCCTTGCGACGTGATTCACCTTGACACCGGTTGGTTTGAAACCGATTGGCAGTGCGATTACGAATTCTCGACCACACGTTTCCACGACCCGCGGAAAATGCTTTCGGATTTGAAGGACGACGGCTTCCACGTTTCGTGCTGGCAATTGCCTTATTTCGTGCCGAAAAACAAATTGTTCCCTGAACTGGTGGAGAAAAACCTCGTCGTCCGCGACGCCAAGGGCAACCTGCCTTACGAGGACGCGGTGCTGGACTTTTCCAATCCGCAGACGATTGCCTGGTATCAGGGCAAACTCGCGAACCTGCTGAAGATGGGCGTAAGCGCCATCAAGGTGGATTTCGGTGAGGCCGCGCCGGAGGATGGCATTTACGCCGACGGTCGCACCGGTTTTTACGAGCATAACCTCTATTCGCTCCGCTACAACAAGGCCGTCGCCGACATTACCCGGCAGACCACCGGCGAGAACATCATCTGGGCGCGCAGCGCCTGGGCCGGCAGCCAGCGTTATCCGGTTCATTGGGGCGGCGACGCGGAGAGCACCGACGACGGCATGGCGGCAGAACTGCGCGGCGGCCTGTCGTTCGGACTCTCCGGTTTTTCATTCTGGAGCCATGACGTGGGCGGTTTCACGGCCAACTCGGTGGCCAACATGGACAAAAATCTTTTCGCGCGCTGGCTGGCCTTCGGAATGTTGAGTTCCCACAGCCGCTGTCACGGCATCGCGCCGAAGGAGCCGTGGAATTATGGCAGCGCATTTGAAGATGATTTCCGCGCAATCGACGAGCTTAAGTACCGGCTCATGCCTTACGTTTACGCACAGGCCAAAGTTTGTTCTGATCGCGGCCTGCCGATGGTACGCGCCCTGTTCATTGAATATCCCGACGACCCCGGTTCCTGGCTGGTGGATGATGAATACCTCTTTGGCTCGAGTATTCTGGTAGCACCGCTGCTGCATGAAAATTCCACGGGACGAAATGTCTATCTGCCGCCGGGCAACTGGATTGATTATCAAACCGGAAAATCCTGGGCCGACGGATGGCAACACATCGAGGCCGGAAAAATGCCCGTCGTGATGCTCGTGCGCGATGGCTCGGTGCTGCCGGTAATCAAACTCGCGCAATCCACGATGCAGATGGACTGGTCGAAACTCGAGCTTTTGGCGTTTGCGCGCGACGCCGGGACCGCCAAGGGACGGGTTTGCCTGCCGGCGGATAACGTGTTGCATGAACTGGTGTTGAACCGGAGCGGCGCCGGGTTTAAACTGGCCACCGACCCGTTTGCGGGTAAGGTGGCGTGGGAAATCAAGGTACCCTGAAGATCCCCGAGAACGACGGCGAAAGCCGGCCACGATCCGCCGCAGTCGAAGACAAATGCGAAAAATCAATCTGGCTCAATTCAAAAGCGCGAACGGCGCGACCGCCCGGGAAATTAATTGCCGCGTGATCCTGGACCTGATCCGCAATTTCCAGCCGATCTCGCGGGCGGACCTGGCGCGGCGTTCCGGTCTCCAGCGCAGCACGGTTTCCGCGATCGTCGATCAGTTGAGCGCCGAACGCTGGGTCAACGAAGGCGCTCTCCGGACCCTGCCGCGCGGACGCAAGCCCACGACCCTGCATCTGAACGCGGACCGGGCCGTCATCATCGGTGTTGACCTCCGGCCGGGCACGACCCGGATGGCGCTGGTCAAACTCGACACCAGCTTCATCCTCAAGACGACAGTGCCGACGGAAGGAACTGCCGCGCAGTTCACGGCACGATTGTCCGCGCGCATGGCGGCGCTGATGGCCGCTCACCCGGAATTGAATTTTGAGGGCATCGGCGTGAGCCTGCCGGGACGCGTCGATTCGGGTTCGCATAAATTAGTGTTCGCGCCGAATCTGCCGTGGCAAAACCTGGATCTCAAAAACCCGCTGGAACGCGCGACCGGACTGCCGGTCGGACTGGACAACGCGGCGAACGCCTGCGCGCTGGCGGAAATCTGGTGCGGCCGACATGCCGATAACGTGCGCAATCTGATCGCCGTGACCGTATCCGAAGGCATCGGCACCGGAATCATTGTGGACGGCCAGTTGGTACGGGGGGCGTCGGGCATGGCTGGCGAATTCGGGCACGTCTCGCTCGATGAAAACGGACGGCGCTGCAATTGCGGCAATTCCGGGTGCTGGGAAGTGTTCGCCTCGAATACCGCGGCGGTCAGGTATTACGAGGAACTTGCCGGCACCCATCGCACGTCGGACCAGACCGCCCCGAAAATTCGTTTTGACGATCTCCTGGCGCTTGCGGCGCGGGGCGATACTCAGGCCGGGCGCGCCCTGGACCGCATGGCGCATTATCTGGGCGTCGGTCTGGCCATGCTGGCAATTGGCCTGTCGCCTGATCTGATTACGGTGGTAGGCAGCGTTACCGCAGCGTGGGACCGGGTCGGACCGATCATCGCCAACGTAGTGAAACATCGTTGCCCCGGCCGGGTCCTGCCTCGAATCCAGCCGACGGATCCAGCCACGGAACCGCGCCTGCGCGGAGCCGTTGCGCTCATGCTCCAAAAGCATTTCTGCGCGCCCTATCTATTCTGATTGGAATCAATGTCGGAACACCCGAATCGCGGCCGAATAATTCATGAAGCAACCGATGAAGTTACTGGCGCTGGTGAGCGCTCTGGCGCTGGGATTAGCCGGCACCGGGCGGGCGGAATCTTCCGCGCCGCTCCCTTCGGAACCATATACCTGGCACAATGTGGTCATCGGCGGCGGCGGATTTGTGACCGGCATCGTTTTTCATCCTCGGGAGAAAGGCCTGGCGTACGCCCGCACCGACGTCGGCGGCGCCTACCGCTGGGATGAGCCATCTCAACGATGGATTCCCCTCACCGATTGGCTCGGCATGGCGGACGTCAACCTGACGGGTTGCGAGAGCATTGGTCTGGACCCCAATGACCCGCAACGGGTTTATCTGGCTGTTGGCACCTACACGTGGGCCAACGCGGCCATCCTGCGCTCGGATGACCAGGGAAAAACCTTCCAGCGGACCGACGTGCTTTTCAAGATGGGTGCCAATGAAACCGGGCGTTTTAACGGCGAACGTCTGGCCGTTGACCGCAACGACGGGGAAATTCTCTTTTTCGGCTCGCGCCAGGATGGCTTGTGGAGGAGCGCCGACCGCGGAGCAACCTGGGAGAAAGTGGATGGCTTTCCGAACATCAGTCCCGAAATGCAGCAGAACGATCTGAAGAGACCCCGGTTCGATTTCCGCCCGCAACCCGTCGGGATTGTGTGCGTGGTGTTTGAACCGTCAAGCGGTCACGCCGGAAGTCCCACGCCGGGGCTTTATGCGGCGGTGTCCACCAGTAAAACCAATTTGTACCGCAGCACCGACGCCGGCGTCACCTGGACGTCTGTGCCCGGCCAGCCGGTGGGGTTGCTTCCCAATCATCTCGTACTGTCGCCGGACGGGACGTTCTATTTGAGCTATGGCCAGGAGCCGGGGCCTAATTCAATGAGCGCTGGCGCCGTGTGGAAATTTAACCCCAAAGCTTGCGTCTGGACGGACATTACCCCAGTCAAACCAGACGACCGCAATCAACCTTTCGGCTATGGTTGTGTCGCGGTGGACGCGCAGCACCCGTCCACGATTATGGCTACGACGTTCTGTCACTGGAGACCGCACGATGAAATTTTCCGAAGCACGAATGGCGGCGTGACCTGGACGCAACTCTGGCAAACGAATACCGTCGAATGGGATTCTTCCAGCGCGCCTTATACCGCCACCCGCACGCCGCATTGGATGGGCACCATTGTCATCAACCCGTTCGATTCCGATCAGGTCCTGTTCACCACCGGCTTTGGTATCTGGGGTTGCCACGACTCTACCAGGGCTGATGCCAGCCGACTCACGCACTGGACGTTTGTGGATGAGGGACTCGAAGAAACGGTCCCGTTGGCGCTGATCAGTCCACCGGAAGGAGCACATCTGTTGAGTGGAGTGGGCGACATTGACGGTTTCCGGCATGACGATTTGGACCGGTCTCCGGCTGAAGGCACTTTCTCCGGCCAGCGTTACGGCAATACGGAGGACCTGGCGTTCGCCGGGCAAAAGCCTGAATTCATCGGCCGCACCGGCACGGGTGGCGACCATGGAAGCAACCACATCGTGCACGCCTCTATTTCGGAGGACGGAGGTAGAACCTGGAAAACGCTCGCGAGCGAGCCGCGCGACCGCAGCAACGCAGGGACCATTGCCATTTCGGCAGATGGCCGAATCATCGTGTGGACGCCACAGCGCAGCCAGCCATATTGGTCAGTGGACCTCGGGCGCCACTGGAATACCTGCGGAGGACTTTCGCCCAATGTCCGCGTCGTCGCCGACCCGGTGAACCCGGCACAGTTTTACGCCTGCGACGCGCGGGCCGGAAAACTCTTGCTGAGCACCAATGGCGCCGCTTCATTCAGCCCGACCGCGGCAGGACTCCCGGCGGCGGAGAATTTCGGAGGAGGATTTGGCGGTGCTGGCGGCGCCGGCGCTGTTTTGTCTGCCGCGCCCGGGCGGCAAGGCGACCTCTGGGTGGCATTCCGTTCCGCCGGCCTTTACCACTCCACCGACGGCGGCGCCACATTCACGAACCTTTCTATGGTGCAGGAAGCCTATTCACTCGGGTTTGGAAAGGCGGCGCCAAATCAATCGTATCCGTCGCTGTTTCTCACGGGCAAATTGCGGGGCCGGCAGGCCCTCTTTCGTTCTGATGACGCGGGAATAAACTGGGTCCGGATCAGCGACGCCCGCCATCAATACGGGTGGATCAACCACGTCACCGGCGACCCGCGCATTTATGGGCGGGTTTACTTCGCCACCGGCGGCCGGGGCATCATTTATGGAGATCCGGCCTTCAGCACACCTTGACCTATGAAACAAATCATTGCCCCTCTGTTACTGGCGTCGGGCCTGGCCGTCGCTTTGCCGCTCACGTGCGCGGCAGGCCAGTACACCAACTTCGATGTCGCCATCTACATCCCCGTCGGCGCAGTACAAAGTTTTGCCGAGCCCGGCAAACTGCAGGCCGACTGGGACCGCATCAGCCGCCAGTTGAAGGTGGACAAGGTCTATATCGAGGTCCAGCGCGACCGCAACCTCGCCGACGAGGCATTGCTGGAATCAGTCAAAAAATTCTTTCTCGAGCGCGGTGTGCGCGTGGCCGGGGGCATGGCGTTGTCCGACGGCGGTAACGGTCAATTCCGCTCGTTTTGTTACACCGACCCAAAAGACCGTGAGTTTATCCGGCACACCGTCGAGCTGGCCGCGCGGCATTTCGATGAAATCATTCAGGACGATTTCTTTTTTGTCTCGACCAAATACGATTCGGATATTGCCGCAAAAGGGAAACGGAGCTGGACCCAATTCCGGCTCGAATTGATGGATGACGCCGCCCGACAACTGCTGATCAAGCCGGCCCGGGCGGTCAATCCCCGGGTCAGGATGATCGTCAAATTCCCGAACTGGTACGAGCATTTCCAGGGCTCCGGTTATGACCTGGAGCAGGAACCGAAAATTTTCGATGGTATTTACACCGGCACGGAAACCCGCGACCCGGTCATCACCGACCAGCATCTGCAGCCATATGAAAGCTACGAGATCATCCGGTACTTTGAGAATATCGCGCCGGGCCACAACGGTGGCGGGTGGGTGGACACGTTCAGCATCCGTTACCTTGACCGATATCCCGAGCAACTCTGGGACACGATGTTTGCCAAAGCGCGGCAGATGATGCTGTTTGAATGGTCGGCCATGAGCCGTCCCATCCGGCCCGGCGAGCGCCAAGGCTGGCAGGATTTGCCGACGAGTTTCGATTACAACCGGATGTTGGCTTCGTTTAACGCCAAACCAGCGGGGCTGAACGAACCGACCATGGCACGGGTGGCAGGTTATTCGCTCGCACAAGTGGACACGTTTCTGGGCGAACTCGGCAACCCGATTGGTATTGCCAGTTACAAACCGTACCAATCCACCGGCGAAGATTTCCTCCACAATTACCTCGGCATGATCGGCATTCCCATCGAGCTGTACCCGGACTTTCCGACCAATGCGAGCTTGGTTCTGTTGACTGAATCCGCCGGGTACGACCCCCGGCTCGTCGCGAAAATCAAAGGCCAACTGCGGGCCGGCAGATCTGTTGTCATCACATCCGGTTTGTTGCGCGCGCTCCAGGGCCGAGGCATCGAAGACATCGTGGAACTGCGCTACACCGACCACAAATTTCTTGCGCACGAGTATATTGGCGGTTTTGGCGCCGGCACGGGGGCCGGTCTGGGCGGCGGGACCAACGCGGACATTCTCTTTCCGGAAATTGATTTTTTCACCAACGATGCCTGGCCGCTGGTGCGCGCCATCGCCAACGGCAACGGCTACCCGCTCCTGCTCATGGACCGGTACTCGCAGGGCGTCCTGTACGTTTTAACCATTCCGGACAACTTCGCGGATTTGTATCGCCTGCCGCCCGCCGCGACGACCGCCATCAAAAATTATCTGATGCGCGGCTTTCCGGTCCGGCTGGATGGGCCGGCCCAGGTCGCCCTGTTCGCGTATGACAATCACACCTTTATTGTTGAATCCTATCTGCCGGTTGAAACCGACGTTAAAGTTTCTCTGCCGATGGGTTTTGCCCGACTGAAAAACCTCGTCACCGGCGAAACCATCGCTGGTCAGGCGCCGATTCCCGACTCCGGGGCACGGCGACGCACCGAAGAGGACCGCGTGTCATTCCCGGTGCACTTGTTCCCGCACAGCTACGCTGTTTTCGCAGCCGAGAAAGTTCACACCGATCAGTAGTTGAGCAGAGTGTTCTTGTTTACACCGGATAATCCGTTCTCGCTCGAATATCTGATGGACTGCCAGTGAAAAATCGGATTTAATTCCGGTGTATGCCGGGAACCCTCAGCGTGTTATGAAGAAGGCGGCCCATTTCATCGCGTGCTTCAGTGTTATCAGCCTCGGGAATTGCATAACCGCTCAGGCCCAAACGCCCGCTTTCCCGGGCGCGCTCGGTTTTGGCGCCACCGCCACCGGCGGGCGCAACGGCACGGTCTATCACGTCACCACCCTCGCCGACAGCGGCACTGGCTCTTTCCGCGACGCCGTGAGCCACAGCGGTCGGATCGTGATATTTGACGTGGGTGGTTACATCAACCTTTTGTCCCCCGTCTCCTGTGCCAACAATCTGACCATCGCCGGCCAGACCGCGCCCGGCGACGGCATCGGCATCGCCATGCACGAAGTTTCTTTCAGCGCGAGGTCGAACGAAATCGTGCGCTACGTGCGATTTCGCCCCGATTCGACGAGCGCGATGGAGGATGGCATCAACGTCGGCGATGGCACGAACATGATTTTTGATCATATCTCCATTGAGTACGGCCCTTACAACAACATTGACGCGCACGGCAACAACGGCAGCGACGCCATCACGGTGCAGAATTCGATTATTGCCGATCCTTCGTATGACGGGACTTCGGCCAAGCAAGGCTTTGGAGCGCACACGGAGCACCTCGGGGGGACATTTTCATGGTATTACAACTTGTGGGTCAACGAACACAACCGGCAGCCACTCGCCAAGATTGACACGATCTTCGTCAACAACACGGTTTACAATTTTGAGGATGGTTACACCGTCGCCAACACCAGCGGCCATTTCCGCCACGACATCATCAATAATTATTTCGTCGCCGGCCCGGCTGACCCGTCCGGCGGCAGCGCGTTTTTTCAGATGAACGCCAACCAGAGCATTTATTCCACCAACAATCTCCTCGATAATAATCAAGACGGCGCTCTGAACGGCAGCCCCATTGATCCCGGCGGCGGCGGCACGGTGCTGACCTCGCCGTGGTCGCCGCTTTCGACGAACCTGATAGTTTTTTCGACGGCGGGCGCTTGGCACTATGGCGTATCGTGGGCGGGCGTTCAACCACGCGACCAGGTTGACACGCTGGTCATCAGTCAGATGAAAACTTTGGGCAACGCCCCGACCGGCACGGGCGCGGGTACCGCTGGTCCGGACAATAATTTTTACCTCAGCCAGACGCAAACCGGTCTCGGCAACAACGGCTATGGCACCATCAACGGTGGCATCCCGGCAATCGATTCCGATGGTGACGGCATGCCGGATTACTGGGAGTTAACCGTGGGATTGAATCCGAACGTCAACGACGCCATGACCATCGCCGCCGACGGGTACGCGAACATCGAACATTATCTGAACTGGCTGGCCGACCCGCACGCGCTCACGGCCACGAACACTTCGGTGGACGTGGATTTGTGGCGATACACCAGCGGCTTTACCAACGCCAGCCCCGTCCATTCCGTCAACCACGCCAGCAACGGAACCGTTGCTTTGAACGGCGACGGGCATACCGCACATTTCACACCGGCCTTGAATTTCTTCGGCCTCGGCAGTTTTCAGTTCGACGTCACCGCTAGCGATGGCAGCGGCTACACAAACACGGTCGTAGTTGCGGTCGTACCCCAAAGCCAAAGTCAGTCCCAACCTTCTTATTTGACCTGGGTCGGTGACGGCACCGCAAACTTGTGGGCCATCGGCAGCGGCACCAACTGGTTCGACGGCACCAATCTTGTCGCGTTCGACACGGGCGACACCGTGACTTTTGACGACACCGGCACAAACACGCCGGCCATCAATCTCTCTGGCGCCCTTTCGGCGGGAACCGTTTATGTCCTGGCGGAACAGGATTACACTTTCGGCGGCTCGGGCTTTCTGGCCGGCCCGACGGCGCTGGTCAAAACCGGGTCGGGACAGTTGAACATCAATACCACCAACAATTATTCGGGCGGGACGCTCATCAATGAAGGCGTGGTGCAGGTCGGCGACGGTTTGAATTTCAGCGGCAGTATCGGCGGCAACATCACCAATAATGACACGCTCATTTTCAACAACCCCGGCCCCGTTTCCAGCTCCGCGAGCATCAGCGGCAGCGGCACGCTCCTGAAAAGTGCCGCGGGAGCCCTGGTGTTAAGCGGCACGCAGACTTACACGAACCTCACTACCATCAATGCCGGTTCGCTGCAATTCTCCGGCGCACCTCCCTCCAGCGATGTCGTTGACAACGGCACGCTCATTCTGGCGCCGGGCAGTTTCACGGTTTTCAACAACACCGTCAGCGGCTCCGGCAATTTGGCCAACAGCGGCAGCGCCTTGATTTACCTGACGAGCGCGAACACGTTCACCGGCGGCATCACCAACAATTCCGGCAATCTCGTCTTGTCCAACAATGCCGCCGCCGGCAGCGGCCCGGTCATTTACAACGGCGGCGCGGTGCTGGTCGGTGGTGGAATTGTCATCACGAATGATTTTTCCGTCCCGAGCGCGGCGACGGACTTGATGATGCAAGGCACGAACGGCCTGGGCATTTGGGCGGGCAATATCGTCAACCTGGGTTCGGGCGCGCAATGGCGACCGGGCGCGGACACGGGCGGACAATTCGAGTTCACCGGCAACGCGCTGCTCGGCGGACGCTTTTTCATCGTGCCCCGCGGCACGGTTGTGATTGCTTCCAACGCCGTCGTCACCACCACGCAGACCGGTTGCGCGCTCGGGCGCGACACCACCGGCGGCAACCGCAGCGCCAACGTCACCATCCGCGACAACGCCAGCGTCACCCTGGGCGCGTGCAGTCTGGGCGGTGGCCAGGCCGGCGGCAACATAACGGTCACGGTCCAAAGCAGCGCCATGCTGAATTGCGGCACGAATCTTGATTTGAACAACGTCAACCGCGCCACCGCGCAAACATTTCTCCGGCTCAACGGCGGCACGCTCATCACCGGCGGATTTACGAAAACGAAAGCTTCACAGACAAATTCAATCGCGTTCAACGGCGGCGCGGTGAAAGCAAACATGAACAATACCGCGTTCCTGCCGGCATTTAATTTTGCGACCAACGCGGTTCAAGCCGGCGGCGCTATCATTGACGACGGCGGTTTTGCCATCACGATTGCTGCGACGCTGACCCACGATCCGGCGCTCGGCGCGACGTCCGACGGCGGCTTGACCAAACTCGGCGCGGGCACGCTGACACTTTCCGGCTCCAGCTCTTATTCCGGGCCGACGCTGATCAACGCCGGCACGCTGGCCTTGGTCGGCACCGGCCTGCCGGCGACGAGCGACATCATCCTTGCGCCCGGAACGATGTTCGACGTGCATGGGACGATCAACAACGGCAATTTCACGTTCGGCGGCACCGGCAGTTTGTCCGGTTCCGGCACGTGTTTTGGCCTGCTGACGTTCACCAACGGTGCCGTGCTTTCGCCCGGCGGCAATTCTTTCGGCTCGCTCACGTTCACGAATTTCTATCCCTCGGCGGCCGTCAATTTGATGTTGAAAACCGGATGCACCAATGTTTTCAAAATCAGCCATTCGCCGCTGACGAACGACGTGGCAAAAATCTACGGGCGGGTGGCGCTGAACGGAACGTTGATCGTGACCAGCGCCGGCCTGTCGCAACTCGCGGCGGGCGACACATTCAAACTTTTCGATTCGACCAACTACAGCGGCGCATTTTCAAGTGTGCAACTGCCCCCGCTGCCATTCGGGCTGGTGTGGAACACGGACAATTTGAATTCGGCGGGAACCATTTCCGTGGCGCTGAACACCACGCCGGTCATCGGGTCAATTTCAATTTCCGGCGGCGCACTCGGCTTGAGCGGCACCGGCGGTGTGGGCAGTGCGAAGTTTTATGTCCTGTCTTCAACAAACCTGAGCCTGACTCCGAGCAACTGGACGCGGTTGCTGACCAACCAATTTGACGGCTCTGGCAATTTCGATGTCACCAACGCCGTGGACCTGACTCTGCCGCAGGACTTTTACCTGCTGCAACTTCCGTAAATTGAGTGCCGGGATTGACTTTCAAGGCGTTTTGTCCACGACCTTGACTCGGAGCTCGGCGCTGTTGCCGCGAATTTCCGGCACGTACATCGCCCGGGCCAGCACCGGCAGCGCGTGGAATTGGCCCGGGGTCTCCGCGCGAAAATCATAGCGTATTTGCCAGACGCCCTGCGGCAAATGGTCAATGAACAACGCCACCTTGCGGTCGCGCAGCTCCTGATAGACCCAGCGTTCGCGATCCGTGTAATCCGATTCCTCGATTGCGGATTGCGCATTGCGGATTGCAGATTGTTTTAGTTCCTTCGCGTAAAGGTTTTCGCCGCTGCGGATTTCCACCGCTTCAAACCCGGCAGGTTTCAAATCTTCGAACATCAGATATTCGTAATTGTTCTTGGACTCGACAGTTAGCACGGTCTCGACGCGCTCGCCGCTTTTCACCGTCTCATTGTCGCCCAACGGTTCACGATCATAGACATAACCCTTGAGCAGCGTCGGGCGGCCGGCGAGCTTGTAATACTCGCGCTTAACGAAAATCTCGTTGCCAGCCGGCGTAATCGGTTCCTCGGTGCTGAAGAATTTCGCGTTCGCGGCGAAATAAAGTGCTTGCGCATGGCCACCATCGCCGCTGGTGCGTACGATGCGGATTTCGTTTGTGTCCTGGACCAACTTCGGATCAATCGTAAAGACACTGGGCGCGTTGAATACGTCCGCGCCGCTGATTTTGCGGTCGGCCACCTGGGTGCCGTTCACAAAAATCTTGAACGCTGCATCCGCTTTCAGCTCGCCGCTGGCGCGCAGGTAATCGTTCAAGGCCAGCACGACAATGGCGGTGTCGCGCGTGTTGTTCCATTGCGCGCCACGCCGGTTTTTGATGAGCCAGTTCGAGACCGGCTCGACGAGCGCGTTGGTCGGGTCAATCGCCAGCAACGCGCGCAACGCGAATGCCGTTGCTTCCACGCCGCCGTCCGACCAATGCCAGTAAACGCCATCTTCGCCCCAATGCGCGGTGCCCAGGACGGTTGAGGGTTGAGGGTTGAGGGTTGAGGGGTTATTGGCGATGAGCACGGATTGGTCGGGCCGTTCGTCGCGGATGACGCCGTTCTCAAGGTTCTCGATGAGGATTTTTGCCTTGTCTTCAAAGCCGAACTGGTGCGCGGTCAACGCCAGCAACGCGCGGGTGTAGGCATTGAGCTGGTCGCGGTTCTTCCAGAGATTGTCAAAGGCGGTTTGCTGACATTTCGTCGGCGTCGTTTCTTTCTGTGAATTTCCATAAGCCGCCAGCGCGTGCAACATGAACGCCTGCATGTCGTAGTTGTCTTCCTCCTCAACCAGATGCTGGTCAAGATATTTTACGCCGCGGCGCAGGACATCGTCTTTAATTTTCACGTCCGCACTGCGCGCCAATGAAAGCCCCCACACGACGTAAGCCGTCATCCAATGATCGCTGTCGCCTTCCTTCCACCAGCCCCAGCCACCGTCGCTGTGCTGAAAATCATAGAGCCGGTCCAGGCTTGCCCGCGTCATCTTGTTCATGTCCTCCAGATTCTTTTTGCCGTCCGGATGCGTCGCGGCCGCGGTGTTAGTCTCGATGCCGCCAAACACACGGCCCATCACGTCTCCGGGTTGCAGGCCAAGGTCGCTCAAGGTTTTCGCCGTGATGACCGTCGGCAGGAACCGGCTCATCGTCTGCTCGGTGCAGCCGTAGGGGTAATTGATCAGATACGGCAACGCATCGAGCATCGTCACCGCCATGCTCGGTGTGACCTGGACCGTCAACGAAGTCGAATCCGGTTTACGGTCGTGCGGTAAAATCAATTTCACCGTCGTGTCATCGCCTCTTGTTTTGCCGGAGTTGGAGATGAATTTCTCGATGCCGTGTTCGTACGCGGTGAATGTCTTTTCCATTGCGTCAGCGTATTTCCCGCCGCGCGCGGTGACTTTCAATTTCAGGTCGCCGGGAGATTTAATCTCGGCATTCCAATCCACCCGCGCTTCGCCGTTGGCGGGGACATTTAAAAGTGCGCTGTGCTCGCCCGGCTTTGCCACTTCCCCGTTTGAATGCACGGAAGGAAGCGAAGTGATTGTGACGTTCCCAACATTGATACCGCCAGCGGCGTCTAGCCCGATCCGCGCTTCAATTGGCTCGTCGGTATTGTTGTTCACCACGGCGGAAATCGTCACGGTATCGCCCACGACGAAAAATCTCGGCGCTTCAAGCCGGACGATGAGCGGCTGCCGCGTGCGGGTGGTCGTGTCGGCAATGCCGAATTGATTTACCGAGGTGACGGCGCGTGCGCTGGTTTTCCAACTGGTGAGCGAATCGGGGTATTTCACCTTCACCGTTGCCTTGCCGTTTTGGTCCGTGTGAATGTCCGGCTGCCAGAACACCGTGGCCCGAAAATCACTGCGCACAACCACGACAGGTTCTTCGCCGCCGGAACCGGGTTCTTTCCCCACGAGACCCGCGAAGGCCAATCTTTCGTGCATCGCTTTGCCCATGACGGGCATGTCACCAAGCACAGGCGGTGCTGCGGGCATTCCATTAGGTTGATTCACGACTTCAAAATTATAGGTCGCGCCAGCCAGCGCGCTCATCCCGTTTTCGCGGTATGCCTCCAAACGATCAACTGGTCCTCCGAGTGCGGTCATAAATTGACCAATCCCGCCGCCGCCGCCACCACCCCCACCTCCCATTGTCCGTGTCAATCCCCCAGTTAGGAGTTGGTCAGCCTGTTCCCGTTTCACCTCGTCCAACCGCTGCTTTTCCTTGTCATCCATCAACTGGTGGTTTTCCCACTCGATGAGTTTCGCGTAACTCTTCTGGTTCATCGTGCTTTGGGTTTCAACCTGCTGGGAACGTTTTGTCCCGAAGAAAAACTGGCGCGGATCACCGGCGTAATCGTTCTGGATGTAAAATACCGATTCGTCCGCCAGACTCAACGCGACTTCGGCGGACACCGGCTTGCCCTCGTCATTCTTCGTCGTGACGGTCAGCGTGCCTTCGTCGCGCGGCTGGTATTGGGCGTGGTCAGGCGTTACTTCCACGTTCAGGAAATTCTTCACCGGCGGCACGATGATTTGCTTCGAGTCGGTGAAAATCTGCCGGTCATTCACGAGCGTCGCGCCCAGGAACACGTTCGGCACATATTTTTCATCCACGGCCAGATTGACCAGCTTCACCGTGCCGTCCAGATGGACGAGCTGGTAATGGTAAAGGTCTTCGCCCTCGACGGTGAAAAGCACGTAACGCCCGGCCGTCCGCGCGACCAGCATCACCGGCGCTACGCCCCCGACGCGAAACGTGTCTTTGTCCGCGATAATTTCCACGCCGCCGGTCCGATAACCGAGTTCGGTCGTGCGGTTGTTGGCGACCCAGACGGTCGTATCGGCATTAATTGGCTGTGACGGGCGGTTGGTCAGCGCATCCTGGCCGGACCACGCCACGCGATAATATCCTTCGCGTTCCGGCGTGAACGTCAATTCCGCGTCGCCGTTCGTGTCCGTCTTCAGACTTTGCGTCAGCACGTCGTCGTGTTCGTATCCGCGGAATTTCAGCCGCCACTCCTTCTGGTCAGGCCGCGTGGGCGCCGGCGGCCAGACTTTATTTCTGGCCTCGAGCCGTTTGAGTTCGTCACCCTTGACTTCGTGGCCGTCGGGCGCGAGCCAGATTTCGTACCAGTAATCGCGCGTGACGGTGACCTTGCCTTCGGTTTGCACCGGCTGCTCGTTGGCGTCGAGCGCCTCGAAATTCACGGTCACCTTGTCCTGCGGGCGATACAGATTGTGCGCCGGCGTCGCATAGACGTAATAACGCTGTTGCGTGACGCGCACCGTGCCGTGGCCGGTGATTTCGCGGCGCGAAGCATCCGTGACGCGCGCCTCGATGTCGTATTCAAAATCCTGGCCGGAATTTTGCGGCGTGGCGAAAGTGAGCGTGGCCTTGCCCGTCGCGTCGGTTTTGAGCGTGGCGTTGGTGATAATCTGGTCGCCGCCATACCAGCCGCGCCAGCGGCCGTAAGGCGAGGCGGTGTCCATGTCTTCGTAAAGCCACGGATACGACCGTGGTTCATGCCAGAAATGCCAGTAGGGTTTCTGGTGGACGAGCACTTCGACGTTGGCGCTCGCCACCGGGCCGCCGAAATAATAATCCGCCTGAATCGTGGCCTCGACCGTTTCGCCGAGCCGGAAGGTTTTCTTCTGTCCGTTTTCCTCCGGTGTTTGCACGCTCACTTTGAATTCCGGCAGTTTGTATTCTTCCAGCCGGAAGAGTGTCGCGTAGCCGATGGTGTGATGGCGGCCGTCGTCCCAGAACGTCACGCGATATTCGCCCAGCGGCATCTTGTCGGTCAAATCCAGCGACCCCCACGCGCTGCCGAATTCATTGAATGTGACTTTGTCCGACTTGACCTTGGCGCCGCGCGGGTCGGTGATTTCATATTCAATCATTTCGTTCGCCGGTGTGGAATAAACCGAGCCGTCGTAACGCCGGGCGATGAGCTTCCAATTCGCGGTTTCTGCGGGGCGATACGCCGGCCGGTCCGTGAAGGCATAGATCCGCCAGGCGCGCAAGGGATCACGCGGAAGACCCGTCGCCGGATCAATGAGCCACCCGGAAGCTCCCTGGCCATACCATTGGCCTGTGCTGAAGGCTTGTCGGTCGGCGCGGCGGGCACTGGCGAAAAGCGACACCGAATTATCAGCCTTCCGGTCAAGTTGGACGACCGTAATGCCATTGGTGTCGGTCGTTCCGTCGAACGAACGGGAATGCCACCGGTCATCGGCCCACCAGCTTTCCCAGAGTTGCACTTTGGCATCAACTACCGGCGCGCTGTCGAGCGCGTTGCAGAAATAAACCAGCGCCTGTTTGCCGGAACTTTTCACGACCAGCGCCGTATCGCTGACCAGAATCAATTCGCGCGAGTCTTTCCCGCCGCCGCGCGCCTCGATCACATACGCGCCCGGTTTCAATTTTTCGTCGAGCCGGACGATTTCATTGCTCGGCTGGTAAATGCCCGCGTCGTGCGTGTCGCGCGTCCACGATTTGATTTGTTCCAGCTTGCCCAGATCAATTGTCTCCAGCCAGGTGTGCCGCTCCCTGGCTTCAGCGGGAAAATTCACCGCGCGGGTCAGGTCCACCGGATAAAGCGCAAGCCGGATTTGTTTCACGTTGCGCCAGTTGAGGGAATATTGAATTTCCGAACCGGGCAGAAAAACGTTGGCCACACCGACATAGACCTGCGGACCAGTGATGTTTGCGATTTCACTTTGCGCCTGTTCCCAGCAGCGCGATTCGCCTTTTCTAAATTCGCTCGTGAGCTGTCGGAACAACGCCAGCGCTTTCACGTAGTCCGGCTGTGACGACCAGTTGCCATTCTGGTCGCGGAACATACGGCCGTTTTGTTCCAGCCATTGTGCGTAGTTGAACAAAGCGTCGTCGTACCATTCGGTTTTTTTGCCGGGCTTGACGGCGGCTTCAAATTCCTCGGGCACGCGCGCGCGTTGCTCCCAATCGCCCTGATAGCGGAGGGTCATGGCGATGAGATAATGCGCGTGGGCCTTGTCCTCGTCGATTTGCGCAATCTTCGCCGCGTTTTCCAGTATGCCGGCCGGAATCGTGTAGCCCCAATAGCCGTAATAATAATACCGTTCCACTCCCGGCGGACGCGCCAGCGTCCAAACGATTTTCAAATAACGCTGCCGCGCCAGGTCCAGGTCGCTCTGGCCCGCCCACCAGTCGAGTGCCGCCTGGTAATGCGGCCAGGCTTCATTCCAATTGTTGCTGTTCCGCCGCGTCCAGAAAAAATCACCGAGCGATTCCTCCACCTCGGTCCACACACGGTCGTGCTGGTCCTCGCGCGTGAGGTCGCGGATTTGTTTTTCGAGCTGGCTGCGCGCGTCGTCCAGTTTGGTGGTATCAGGATTGTCCGTGGCGGCGGCGGAACGCCATTGCGTATCGGCAACCCGAAACGCCACCCGGCGCGCATCATCGGGTGTGATATTTGATAAAACGAGTAATCGGCTGTAAATCTCGTTGGCTTTGGCGTAGGAACCATCGGCATAAAATTTTTCCGCCTGGGCCTTGAGCGATGCGTAATCGCTGGCCGGAGCAGGTGCCGGCTGGCCCGGCGCGGTGGCAGTTGACGCAAGGAGGACGGCCAGCATTGTTGCCCGGGCGAGGAGATTTAAACTGAAAACCGAAGCCTTTTGCCTGCTGTAATCGCGAGCGTCTGTAGAGCATATTTTCTTATTGGCTCGTATAAACCAACCGATGATCCGCGCACGCTGCAATCCAATCTCCCTCTCCGCCAACGGAGTTGGGGGAGAGGGACGGGGAGAGGTGGCATTTTTGATGAGCGGCCCCTCTCCGTGACCCTCTCCCCGCGCTTCGCTGCGGGGCGAGGGAAATCTGGCCTTCGAGTGTAGCCAAGGCAGAACTGAACAAAACTGTGCTGGGACGGGCGCGAAAATACGCATCATTTTCAAGTTCATGGCTGGTTAGACGCGGTTTCACTCCTCAATACTCCCAACTCGCTCAAAAAAGCGAGCCGGAACTTGCAAAATCAGCCATTCCGGCGACTCACTGCACCCGCAACCTTCCCACGCCGTCGGGATTCAGCATGGGCAATCTGTTTTCGCACCACATCCGCCGTCCAGGCGAATTTGCATCACCCGTAATTCCGTTCGCAATTTCCAACCAGTGCGCGCCCAGAATTTCATCCCCGCCGCATTGTGAGCAAAAATGAAGATGTTGCACTTTTGAATACCAGCCCGACGGAGTTTCGCCAGACAGGCAGTCACCAGTTGCCGCCCGAGGCCGCGCTTCCGATAGCGCTTGGCCACCGCCAGATGATGCAGATAACCGCGCCGGCCGTCGTGACCGCACAAAATCGCGCCGACGATTCGGCCGCCTTTTTCCGCGACAAAACTGAAGCGCCGGTTTCGTCGCAGAAACGCGGCAATGGCCCGGCGCGTATCCGATTCGTTCAACCCCACGCCTTCGGCGCGCCGCCATAGTGCGAGGACCGCATCGTAGTCCTCGATGCAGAAGCAACGAACGGTCGTTCCATTGTTCTCAGGATTGGACATGAGCGAATATAGGCGTTGTGTCTTCGCGCGGATTTGGCGCGCTCAGGATTTCTTCAAAAAGCCGCGTTGGTCGAGCCAGTCCTGAAACCGATCCAACCATTTCGACGCCGGGCCGACATCGCCGGGCCGGAGACCGAATCCGTGTCCGACGCCCGCGTAAATATGCAATTCGGCCGGCACCCCGGCACGTTTGAATTTTAAATAGACCTTGGCAAGTCCTTGCGAGATGTCCGGCCGATCGTCGGCGCCGCAAACCAGAAATGCCGGTGGCGAGTTTTTGGCAACTTTCATCCGGCCTGAATTGCCGGGATAAATTAAAGCCTGGAAATCCGGCTTGGAACTTTCGCGTTCCACCACGTCGGCGGCTTCCGGCCGGCCATCATCAAAATGCATGGCGGTCAGGTAAGCCAGTTCGCCTCCGGCGGAAAATCCCATAATTCCGAGGCGGTCGGGGTCGAAGTTCCATTCCTTCGCGTGACTGCGCACCAGACGGACGGCGCGCTGGGCGTCGGCCAATTCATCGCGGCGGACCGTGTAAGTCGAGTTGGTGCCTTTGGCGAGGCGATACTTGAGGACAAACGCCGCTATACCATGTTGGCTGAGCCAGGCGGCTACATTATAACCCTCGTGGTCGATCCACAGTTCACGGTGGCCGCCGCCAGGTACAACCACCACCGCCGCGCCCGTGGCTTTGTCCGACGCCGGCAAATAAGGTGTGATGGATGGTTTGTGGACGTTTGAAACGACATGGTCACCGGTCGGTTGATAGATTCGGACAGTCTCTTCACCGGTCTTGCCTTCCGAGCCGGGCGCGCCGTTGGGCCAGAGCAGAATCTCGGCCGGTCTATCTCCGGCGAGAACGGCGGCGGGGAACAGACCGATGCTCCCGATGGCAAGCCGGAAAATCGCGCCGACCATGCTTGTTCTCATTGCATTTGCGGGCATGGCAGCAAAGTCCAAAAACGCCGCCGGGAAAGCGAGAAAAATACCGCCGCTCTTTGAGAAGAACTGCGTGAATACGGAAGTGAGAAGGGGAATGATTCTCCGTTTTCTCTGGAGTGAAAAGCTATTCCCCGACTTCGCCCGCGTCACTCAACCGTCACACTCTTGGCCAGATTGCGCGGCTTGTCCATGTCACCGCCGCGCGACATTCAAAACTCGTCAGCCAGTTCGCCGTGTTTGTGTTCAGGGTTGGCAATCAATTTCTGATTCCGGCAATCCACCACCCAATCCAAATCCTCCAGCGGAATCTGGCCGATGATGTTAGGCAGGGAATCCGGTATTTCAACGACGTCGAAGCGCCCCGTGCGGCCTTGAATTTCCAAAGACACCGGCGAGAACACCGTTCGCGGCTCAGAACGGTTCGACATGGTTCGGGTCTGGACTTTGCCGATGGGATGCAGGTCCAATTGACGTATTAAGGAACTTCTCAAGTAAAACTTGACCGCCCCGGTGTCCACGATCGCTTCGGTTTCCAGGGTGTGCGGCTTCTCTTTGCGATCGCCCCTCCTAGCCAACTCAACCTCAAACCAGTTCGTAACTTTGATCGGCGTGATGACGTTTCCCATAGCGTTGTTCATGTAATTAAGTTACTCCGGTTACTCAGTTGGGCAAAATTGCCAGATCATACGAATTCTCCAAGAGTTTTCTGCTTACTCCACCGTGACGCTCTTGGCCAGATTGCGGGGCTTGTCCACGTCACAGCCGCGCGCGACGGCGATGTGATATGCGAACAATTGCAGCGGCACCGCCGCCAGAATCGGATAAATCGGTTCCAGTGCCTTTGGCAGATAAACCACGTCGTCGGCCACTTTTTTGATTTGTTTGTCGCCTTCGGTGGCCAGCGCGATGATGGGTCCTTGGCGCGCCCGAATCATCGCCAGATTCGCCATCGTTTTTTCATACATCGAATCCTGCGGCACCAAAAAGACCGTCGGCGTCTTCGGATCAATCAACGCAATCGGGCCGTGCTTCATTTCCGCCGCCGAATAACCCTCGGCGTGGATGTACGAAATTTCCTTCAGCTTGAGCGCGCCTTCAAGCGCTATCGGGAAGGAATAACCGCGGCTGAGGAAAAAGAAATCGTCGGCCTTCGCGTATTTCAGCGCGAGCTTTTTCAACGCCCGGTCCTGCGCAAGGATGGCTTCGAGCTGTTTGGGCACAGCCTCGAGCGCGTGCAGAATTTCCAGCGCGCGGCGGGCGGAAAGATTCCGCATCCGCCCCAGATGCACGGCCAACAGCGGAAGAATCGTGAGCGTGGAAACGAAGGCCTTGGTCGAGGCGACGCCGATTTCCGGACCGGCGTGCATGTAAATGCCGCCGTCGGACTCGCGGGCGATGGTGCTGCCGACGACATTGACGATGGCCAGCGCGCGGTGCCCCCGGCGTTTGGCCTCGCGCAACGCCGCCAGTGTGTCGGCGGTCTCGCCGGACTGCGAGATGACCAGCAGCACCGTGTCGCGTTCGAGCGGCGCGTTCCGGTAACAAAATTCATGCGCGAACTCGACCTCCACCGGAATTTGTGCCAGTTCCTCGATGAGATATTCACCTACGAGCGCCGCGTGCCAGCTCGTGCCGCTGGCGGCAATGACGATGCGTTCGACGGAACGCAATTGCTCCGCCGTGAGATTCAAACCGCCGAATTTCGCGGTCGCTCCTTCCTTATCCACGCGTCCGCGCAGCGCGTTTTCCACGGTACGCGGCTGCTCGAAAATTTCCTTGAGCATGAAATGCGCGAACTCGCCGCGCGCGGCGTCCTCCGGGCTGAATTCCAGTTTGCTCACCTGCACGTTGGCGGTGTCCGTGCCGAGGTTTAAAACGTCGAAACGCTCCGGCGTGACCGTGGCCACGTCGTAATCGTTCAGGTAAACGACCTTCTTCGTGTGGGCGACGATAGCGTTGGCGTCGCTCGCCAGGAAATGCTCGCTCGTGCCGATGCCGATGATGAGCGGCGAACCACGCCGCGCGCCGACCATGGTGGTGGGTTGTTCGGTGCAAATCACCGCGATGCCGTAAGCGCCGATGACATCGCGCAACGCGTCGCAAACGGCTTGCGTGAGAGCTTGCGCCCCGGGAGCGCCGGCATCCTGCCGGCGGGTTGGATGCTCTCCACTCGACGAGTTCCCCGGCAAGATGCCGGTGCTCCCGGATTTTCGCCGCTTCTCGTAGTAATCGCCGATCAAATGCGCGAGCACTTCCGTATCGGTGCCGGATTTGAACCGGTGGCCGGCGGCGAGCAGCTTTTGTTTTAGTGCGTCGTAGTTTTCGATAACCCCGTTGTGGACGACGGCGATTCTGCCGGACTGGTCGAGATGCGGGTGGGAATTTTCGTCGGAAGGCGGGCCGTGCGTGGCCCAGCGCGTATGGCCGACGCCGAGAGTTCCGGCGGCGGGTTCGGATTTCAAAAGGCGCGCGAGGCCTTTGTCAATTCGTCCCACTTTTTTACGGACGAGCAGGTCATCATCGCCCACCACGGCCACGCCCGCGCTGTCGTAGCCGCGATATTCCAGCCGCCGCAATCCCTCGAGCAGGATGGGCGAGGCCGCTTTCTTACCGACGTATCCAATGATGCCGCACATAATCTGTAGCGGCGCTCAATGAGCGCCGGTTCATTTGGCGACGGTCACAGACCGCCGCTACAATTCAAAATCCAATCCGCTGCCTGGCTCACATCGTTCACGATGACGGCGCGCGAAATGGTTTCCGGCGCTCCCCGTTCGAGCGCCGCGCCGTAGCCGGTACGCACCAAAATGCTCTTTTTCACACCCGCGTTCCAGCCGCATTCCAAATCGCTCAGTTTGTCCCCGACCAAAAAGCTCTGCGCCAGGTCCAGGCCGAATTCATCCCGCGCGTCGAATAAAAATTGTGGCGATGGTTTGCGTCCACGGCTCGGTTCGTCGGGTTTTTCCGGCGCGATGTAGATTTTTTCAAAGCAAACGCCATGCCGCGCCAGTTCCCGGCAGAGATGCTCGTTGACGCGTTCCACGTCTGCAAATGTGAAGTAGCCGCGCCCGATGCCGGATTGGTTCGAGACGATGAACAGCTTGAATCCGGCGTCGCCCAGCCGCTTCAGGCCGGCGGGTGTGGCCGGAAGAATTTCCACGTCCTCCGGCCGGCTCAAATAATTTTTTTCCACGATGAGCGTCCCATCGCGGTCGAGAAAAACGGCCCGGTTCATTCCGGCAAATTGTGGTTGGGATATGGCAAGAATGGAATTGAAATTTTTGCCGGTTCGGGCATCCTGTGGCGGTTTTCGTTTTAATCAACAATTGATATCTACCGCAATCACATGAGCAGAGGCAGATTGGGAATTCTGGTCGGTGGCGGACCGGCGCCCGGCATTAACGGCGTCATCGCGGCAGCCACCATTGAAGGCATTAATCAGGGATTTGAAATCATCGGCTTTTACGACGGCTTCAAATGGCTCGCAGCGGGCGAGGCGCAGCATTGCCGCCCGCTGGCGATCCGGGACGTGTCAGGGATCCACCTGCGCGGCGGCTCCATCCTCGGCACCTCGCGCACCAACCCGACCAAGTCCGAAGCCGCGATGCAAAATGTGTTCAGAGTGTTTGAACAACTCGGCATCACGACGTTGGTGACCATCGGCGGCGATGACACGGCGTTTTCCGCCAGTCAGGTCGCCAAACGCAGCAACGGAAAAATCCACGTCGCGCACGTGCCCAAGACGATTGACAACGACCTGCCGCTGCCCGGCTCGACGCCGACGTTCGGTTTCGAGACCGCGCGCCACAACGGCGTGCACATCGTGCGCAATCTGGCCGAAGACGCCCGCACCACGTCGCGCTGGTACATCATCATCAGCATGGGCCGCGCGGCGGGGCATCTGGCGCTCGGCATCGGCAAGGCCGCCGCCGCCACGCTGGTCATCATCCCGGAGGAATTTCACAAACGCCAGGTGTCCGTGGACGAAGTCTGCGACATCATCATCGGTGCCATCATCAAACGCCGCGCCGATGGTTCGGAGAATGGCATCGTGATTCTCGCTGAAGGCCTCATCGAGTCCATGGGCGAAGAGGGACTGGTCAAGGCGCTGCCCGAGGGGCAATTGGAACGATTCGGTAAAATCATACGCGACGATCACGGCCACTTGCGGCTGGGCGAAATTGAATTTGGCCGGCTGATGAAAGAGCTGTTGAATCAGCGCCTGGAGAAACTCGGCATCAAAATGACCTTTATTGACAAGGACCTCGGCTACGAACTGCGCTGCGCCGACCCGATTCCGTTTGACGCCGAATACACGCGCGACCTCGGCTATGCCGCGGTCAAGTTTTTGCTGTCGCCTGACGCGGAAAAATACGGCGCCATCATCAGCTTTGTGAACGGCGCGATGAACCCGTTGCCGTTCGACAAGATGCTCGACCCGAAGACCGGCCGGATGCAAAACCGGAAAGTGAACGTGGACGGCGAGGCCTTCGAATGCGCCTGCGCCTACATGATCCGGCTCGAGCGTGACGATTTCGAGAACGCCAAACAGCTCGCCAAGCTCGCTGCCGTCGTCAAGATGACGCCGGACCAATTCAAGGCGCGCTTCGGCTATCTGGCCGGAGTGAAGTAATCTTTTTCCGATTCAGACGGCGGCGGGATTTTTCCTGCCGCATCTTTTGTTTTTAGGCACGAGGGCGGATCAGTCAAAACGGCGGACGAATCGTGAAAGGCGGACGGAAAGTGCCGCCAGGTTTTGGAGTGCGGCCGCCCTCTGCCGCTTTTCAACGAGCGGCGTGACTCCGAAAGCGGCAGAGGGCTGCCGCAGTCCAAGACGCTTCGCGCAATTTGATGGTCACAAGATTTTTTAGGCCGCAGAATTTTGAAACCGCTCTTGCGAAAAATCCGTTCGACAGCGGTCTGGGTCCGGCGTAGGGTTAATGCGTTGGCCAGGATTGGCCTCAAAATCAAATATAGGTTTGAATTCAGGCCGCTTTCGATCGTTTATGAAAACATTATTGGTCATCGCTTCTGGAGTTATTCTCGTCGGCTGCGCGAGTTCGCAGCCAAAAGCATCATTGTCCGCCGATCAGGCTACAAAACTCGCCATCCAATTAGCCAACGCTAAAGCCGAGGCGACGTATCATCGCCAACCGTTTCACGACGGTCAGACAGCCACGTTTGAGTCGGGACATTGGGTATGGCGAGAGTTGACCACTGGTGATCTTGAAGCCACGGTCGAGATTGCAGCGGACAGTTTGACAAACAGTGTTAGCCTTAATTTGCTTTCAAATATTGCCTTTTGAGTTTTTGGATGGAGTGATGAGATTTGAGGGCTAGCCACCTGCAATTGTGGCCGTCAGGCGTCAAGTTGTGAAATTACGCCTGTTCAAACTTCAGAGACGCTTCGGTGCGTTTTGAGAGTGCCATTACTAATTTGTTGGCAGAGCTACAAATTGCACAATTGGATTTGCCGTCTAATTAGAGGATAGGCTGCATAGCGAAGGCCAGGAATCCGATTAACCCATTTTCAATCAGTAGTCAGACAATCTCGGCTCGTGAGGACACTCACCCCACCTTACCGGATCCAGATGGAACAAAGCGGGTTCGGCGGCATCCCAGTTATTAAAGTGGCGCGTGGCTGGAAGGCGCGTTAGCTTTCATCATGTTTGTCATCGGACTGGGCACCGCGGCACCGGTGCAGCGTTACGCGCAACGCGAATGTTGGGACGTGCTCCAGCGCGCCGACCTGTTTGCGCGGCTCGCGCCGCGCTCGCGCGCCATCCTCAAAAAGGTCTTCTGCGGCGACAACGGCATCGCCACGCGCCACCTCGCCCTCGACCCGCTCACGGAAGCGTTCAATCTCACGCCCGACGCGCTCCAGGCGCGATTCACCCGGCACGCGCCCGTGCTGGCCGCCGAGGCCGCCCGACGCGCGCTGCACGACGCCGGCTGCGCGCCGTCGGAAATTGACGCTGTGCTCATCAGCACCTGCACCGGTTATTTGTGCCCTGGCCTGACGAGTTACGTCAGCGAACGCCTTGGCCTGCGCGCCGACGTCTTCACGCTGGACCTGGTCGGGCAAGGCTGCGGCGCGGCATTGCCCAACCTGCGTACTGCCGAAGCCTTGCTGGCCGCCAAACGCGCCAAAAAAGTTTTGTCCGTCTGCGTTGAAGTTTGCAGCGCGGCGTTTTACCTCGACGACGATCCCGGCGTGCTCATCAGCGCGTGTCTGTTTGGCGACGGCGCCGCCGCCGCGGTGTTGACGACCAAACCGCGGCCAAATCAACGGCGCGTCGAATGGAAATTCGGGACTTCCTGTCTTGCGCCGGAAAAACGCGACACCCTGCGGTTTGGTCACAAGAACGGGATGTTGCGGAATATGCTGTCGCTGCAGGTCCCCCAAATTGCCGGCGACGAAGCCGCGAAACTGTTTGTTGAATCACTGGCCAACGCGGATGTGAAACGCGAGCGTGTCGCCGGCTGGATTTTTCACGCCGGCGGCCGTGACGTGTTGTCGGCGTTGCGTGACAAAGTCGGTTTGACGGAATCCGACGTGCGCCACAGCGCGGCTGTGCTGAATGAATACGGCAACGTCAGCAGTCCGACGGTCCTGTTCGTGCTCGAACGCGCCTTGCACGACACCGTGCCGGACGGGCTGTGGTGGATGTCGGCGTTTGGCGCCGGCTTCAGTTGCCACGGGGCACTGCTCGAGGTCGGATAATCGTCCTCGTCCTTCGTTCTCGAAATGAAGCGCATTGTTCAACCGGAGCTGCTCGACGCCCTGCTGCCCGACGATCCGCGCGCCATCTGGTCCCGCCGCGATTTGCGCCGCATCAATGCCTGGATGCGGAATCACGCCATCATGGCGAAGGCGTTGCAGTCCGCTATGAACGGGTGCCCGCCAAAACAAATCACCGATCTCGGCGCGGGGGACGGCCATTTTCTCAGACGTGTTGCAAAGAAGGTTGCCCACCGCTGGCCGGATACGAACGTGACGCTGCTCGACAATCGTCAGATTGCCGATGGACAAACACCGACGTGGTTCGCATCGCTCGGCTGGCGCGCTAAGACAGTTGTAGCGGACGTTTTCGACTGGGCAAACCGCCGGGAGCGCCGGCTTCCAGCCGGCGAATTGACTGGTGACAAATCCGCCAGCCGGCAAGATGCCGGCGTTCCCGACGTCGTGGTCGCCAACCTTTTCCTCCATCATTTTGACGACGCGCGGCTGACGGAATTATTTCGCGCCATAGCCGGTCGCGCGCGCCTGTTTGTGGCAATTGAACCGCGTCGCGCGCCCTGGCCATTGTTCTGTTGCCGGTTGCTGTGGGCGATTGGCTGCAATTCCGTAACCCGGCATGATGCTGCCATAAGTGTACGCGCAGGATTTACCGGCCACGAACTTTCGGCGTTGTGGCCGGCAGACAGCGACTGGCAATTGACCGAACACCGCACAGGATTTTGGAGCCACTTGTTCGTGGCACAAAAAAAGTCCAACTTGGAGTGCGCGGACATGTCCGCACTTTCCCAAGCGGCGACGTGTTGCCCCAGTCCAAAATGAACGCCAAACCCATCACGATTGTCGGCGGCGGCCTGGCCGGTTTGACGCTCGGCATCGGCCTGCGCCAGCAAGGCGTGCCGGTGACGGTGTGGGAAGCCGGGCATTACCCGCGTCACCGGGTCTGCGGCGAATTCATCAGTGGTCACGGCCTGGAAACACTTTCCCGCCTGGGTTTGCGCGAACTGCTCGAACGCGCGGGCGCCGTGAGTGCCGGCACCGCGGCCTTCTTTTCAGCGACTCAATCAGCTCCCCCGCGTCCCCTGCCGGCCTGGGCCATTTGCCTGTCGCGTTTCACGATGGATCATGCGCTCGCGGATGAATTCCGCCGGCTGGGTGGCGAATTGCTGGAAGACCAACGCCGGCGCGATGAAGATTTTGTTGAAGGTGTCATTCGTGCCACGGGCCGGCGCGCGCAAACGCAGGAAAACGGTTCACGCTGGTTCGGCCTGAAGGTGCACGCGCGCAATGTTTCGCTGACGGCTGATCTGGAAATGCATGTTTCGCCGCGCGGCTACGTCGGCCTGTGCCGAGTGGACCGTGGAGCGATTAACGTCTGCGGATTATTCCGGCGCCGCGCTGGTGAAGACAACACACCGCAAAACTGGCGTGAATGCTTGCGCGGCCAGACCGGTTCGCCACTGCAACAGCGGCTGGCCGGGGCGGAATTCGACGAAAACTCGTTTTGCGCGGTCGCCGGAATTTCGCTGCGACCGCAACGCGCTGCCGCGCGCACCGAATGTTGTGTCGGTGACGCCATCACGATGATCCCGCCGGTCACGGGCAACGGCATGTCCATGGCGTTTGAGTCGGCCGGGATGGCGGTCGAACCGTTGGTCGCGTGGAGTCGCGGCGAAATTCCCTGGACCGAGACACGAGAAACGCTCGCCCGCCGGTGTGACGCGGCTTTTGCACGACGGCTGGCGTGGGCAAGGTGGTTACAGCGGATGATGCTCGCGCCGTCACTCCAAAACATGCTCGTCCGATTTATCGCACACAGCGAATGGTTCTGGCGAACCGCATTTGAACGGACCCGGTGAATTCTACCACGAAACTCACGTAAGGCACGAAAAGGCCAAAGTCGGCTCGGATAAATCAATTTTAATCGAGATAATGTCGTCGACGCAGGTTCCCTCTCCTTGCCCAAGCGGTGAGAGGGTGGCCGAAGGCCGAGTGAGGGGATTGTTGAAAAACGCGCCACCTCACCCCGACCCTCTCCCCTGCTTCGCGGCGGAGAGGGAGAAGGTTCCGGCCTTCCCTCCGCGTTCTTATGACAGAAACATAATTCCGATTTTAATTCGTGTTCCCTTCGTGTGTTTGGTGTAATTCGTGGTTAAATTGCTCCCATGAAACCGCTCGCGGATTGCCGGCTTTATGCCTTCGTGGACACGGCTTACCTGCGTGGCCGGCCGCCGGAAGTTGTGGCGCAACAACTCTGCGACGGTGGCGCCGATTTAATCCAGCTCCGCGCCAAAAAATCTTCGCCCGACGAAATCCGCCGGATGGCGGAAGCCATTCTGCCCGTCACACGCCGCGCGAACGTCGGCCTGGTTATCAATGATTATCTGGAAATCGCTCGCGACCTCGGCGCGGAACTTTGTCACCTCGGCCAGGAGGATTTTTTTGATGCCGATTTCAAAAGCGCCTCTGAACTTAAAATCCAAGACTCAAAACTCAAAATTGGTTTGAGCACACATTCGCCGGAACAGGCGAAACGCGCGTTGGTGGCGGGACCGGATTACATCGCCATCGGGCCGGTTTACGCGACGGGCACGAAACCGACCGCGAAACCGGTGACGTTGGAGTACGTCCGCTGGGCGGCGGAGAACGTCGAAATCCCGTGGTTCGCCATCGGCGGCATCAATTTAAAAAATCTCAGCGACGTGCTGGCGGCGGGCGCGTGGCGAGTCTGTATCGTGTCGGCCATCCTCAACGCACCGGACGTGGCGAAGGCCTGCGTGGAATTCCGAAAAAGTTTGGGTTGAATTTTCCCGACATCTCGTCGGGCAAGTCCTGGGGCGTCACTTTGGACCACCGTCAACCGAAGCGCGGTTGGGAGGAAAGGAACGCCGCGTTCACGCGGCAGCGCAACCGCCGAATCATTCCGCTGCCGGCTGAAGCCGGCGTTCCTTGGTCGTGATGTCAAGCCACGTTCCGGGACGCAACTGTGTATAACCTGCACTTGCAAAATGTATTCGTGCAGTTTATAACTAGGAGGTCGTGATTCATTCAGGAGCAGCAGCCCGGTGTCGTGCCGCCGGTTCGGGGCGGAACCTGTTTTCCCTTTCGATCTTTTGCAGTTGCTGGTTGCTGCTCGCGGGGCCGATTTGGGCCGGCAATTATTTCCAAGGGGTGTCGCCGACGAATGTTCCCTGGACTAACGGCATTGTGCCCTACCTTTTTGACACGAACTACACCGTCACAGCCACGGAGAGCAATGTCATCCTGGCCGGGTTGCGAGAGTGGGAACTGGCGGCCAAGGTTAAATTTGTGCCCTACACGAATCAGAACCACTACGTGCTGCTGCAATTCACCAACGACGGTTCCGGCACGGGCTTTTATCTGAATTATCCCCCCGGCGCGGGCACGGCGGCGACGATGATGTTGCACGGCCTGTCGCGGGGTTTGATGTGTCACGAGGGCGGTCACCTCTGTGGCCTGCAACATGAACACCAGCGGATTGACCGCAACAACTATATCGAGGTGAACTTCACCAACATTATTGGCGGTACCAATGGCGAAGGCGCGACGGCTTTTCTAATTGACTCGAACTCGACGTCTTTCGGCTCGTATGATTTTGAATCGGTGATGCACTACACGCCCGGCAATTTCAACATCGGCCCGGGCTTTGATTCTTTTGATCCGTTACCGCCCTATTCGGATTATTATCACAAGCTGGGCAATCTGGCATTGAGCATCGGCGACCGCGCCGCCGTTGCTAATTTGTATGGTCCGCCCGCCACGCCATTGACAAATATCGTCACGACCACAGCGGACGGCGGGTTTGGCAGCCTACGCGCGGCGATTTATTACGCCAGCGATCATCCCGGTACGACCATCAAGTTCAACATCCCCAACACCGATCCCGGCTTCAGCAACGGCGTGTTCACCATTTATCTTGTTGGCGAACTGCCGCCGCTGGTCAGCGCCAGGACGGTGATTGATGGCACCACGCAACCGGGTTACACCAGCTTCCCGGTCATTGCGCTCGATGCCTCGCAGGTTTCGCCGGAGGCGTATGCCATCAGCGGCCTCCATTTTTACGGCACCAATTGCACGGTCCGCGCGCTTGCTTTTGATAATTTCGCCTACGCCGGCATCCAGTTGCTTTCCCCGGACGCCACCAGCAACCACGTCGAAGGTTGTTACCTCGGAGTAAAATCCGATGGGACCAATGCCGCGCCGAACAATTTCGCGGGCGCAATCTTCCAGTTCGGTCCGCACGACAATTTCATCGGCGGCACCAATGCGGCCCAGGGCAACGTCATTTCCGGCAACCTGCAATATGGCATTTTGATCAATGACACCAATAGCGATCACAACATCGTCCGGGACAATTACATTGGTCTGGATGCCTCGGGCAGCTTCGCCATCCCGAATGGCTATAGCGGCGTTGGTGTCTGGTATGACCCGCGCAATACCATCATCGGCGGCACCAACGCCGGCTGGGGCAACATCATTTCCGGCAACCTGCAATACGGTGTCTATCTGGCCGGCACCAACAATTCCGGTGTGGTCTTCCAAAACAACGGCATCGGCACTGATGCCACCGGCAGCAACGCCGTTCCCAATGGCCTCGGCGGAATTGGCGTTTTTGAAGGCGCACATAACGTCACCATCGGCGGGCCGATCAAGGCCGACGGCAATCTAATTTCGGGCAATACCAATGCCGGAATTTATTTTGTCGGCGTCGGTGTGACCAACAACGTGGTGCAGGGAAATCTCATTGGCGTGAACCTCGCCGGTACGGCCGCGCTGCCCAACAGCCAGGTCGGGATTTTTATCTATGGCGGCGCCAGCGCCAATGCCATCGGTGGCGCCAATCCCCACGAGGGGAACCTCTTGTCCGGCAATTTGCTCGAGGGCGTTTACCTCAGCGACACCGGCACCACCGGCAATCTGGTTCAGGGCAATTATGTCGGAACCGACATCACCGGCAGCAACGCCGTCCCCAACGGCGATATCGGCGTCGGCGTCTGGAATGGCGCGAGCGGCAATCTCATAGTCGGCAACCTTATTTCCGGCAATACCAACTATGGTTTGGTCATCGGCGGCGCGACAACGAACACCGTCCAGGGAAATCTCATTGGCACGGACATCACCGGCACCAACGCGCTCGGCAATCGGTTTACGGGCGCGGCCATCTGGGGCACGGCTACGGGTAATCTGATTGGCGGGACGAACGCCGGAGCGGGCAATGTCATTTCCGGCAACTGGACTTACGGCCTGTTTATTTCCGACAACAACACGACCGGTAATTTTGTGGAAGGCAACGCGGTTGGCACCGACGTCACCGGCAAACGGGCTTTGGCGAACGGCTTTGCCGGGGTCGCAATTTTCAACCAGGCCGCCGCCAATATCATCGGTGGGACAACGGTCGGCACGACTAACCTCATTTCCGGCAACGGTACCTACGGCGTCTTCATCAGCGACACCAACACGACCGGTAATCTGGTGGAAGGCAACTTGATCGGCACGGACATCACCGGCATCAACGCGCTCGGCAACGGCACGGCCAGCGGTTCCGGCGCCAATGTCGAATTACAACAGGGCGCGGTTGGCAATTTCATTGGCGGCACCGCCGTCGGCGCGGGCAACGTCATCGCCTTCAGCAGTGCCAAAGGCGTGCTGCTTTACGACCCGGCAACGACTAATAATGCCATCCGCGGCAATTCCATCTTCGGCAACACGAACCTCGGGATTGACCTGAATAACGACGGCGTTACACCCAATCACGTTGGCTTCCTTGCCGGTCCCAACGATTTTCAGAATTATCCCGTCATCACGACTGCTGCCGGTTTCAGTGGCAACACCGTGGTTGCCGGCACGCTCAACAGCCTGGCCGGGCAACATTATTTTGTGGATGTCTATCGCAGCCCGGCCCCGGATCCCAGCGGTTATGGTGAGGGCAAGTTTTACCTGGGCAGCACCAACGTTACGACTGATGGCGCTGGCAACGACGCGTTTATGTTCACCACCACTGCCGGCAATTATGCCGGTCAATACCTCTCCGCCACCGCCACTTCGGCGGCCGGCGACACCAGTGAATTCGGTTTGACGGTTCTCGCCACCAACATTACCGGACCGTTCGCCTTGTTCACCAGCCCGCCGCAATCGCGCACCAACGGTTTCGTTTTCTCGCTGTTATTGCAGACCAATTTCAACTACCGCGTCCAGGCCGCCACCAATCTTGCTATCAATCCAGTCGTCTGGACGGATCTGACAAATTTCCTTGCCACCAATTCACTACTCAACTTCGTTGACCACAACGCCACGAATTACCGCGTGCGATTCTATCGCGTGGTGTCGCCGTAATATCCCCGACTACGAATGATTGCCGGCCCGCCGGAGTCCGCGTAGCATCTCGCTGTCGAAAGCGATCCGTTTTCAGGTTGGTTGCCATGATTCTGGCTGGCCGCATAGTGGGCCGACGCGCAATCGCCGTCTGCTTGTCCGCCGTTTTTTTCAGCGCGGCTGGCATGGGACTGCGCGCGGCCACGTCCAAACAACAGTCTCTCGATGAATGGCGGGATCTCACGGCGCCCGCGGCTGAAGCCCCGCGGGTTTTCGTCAAGGGCGACGAAGTCCGGTTTTACTTCCATAGCGGCACCAATGTGCTGGAATTCAATGCCGACTGGAGCCACCTGCGTGTTCCCACCGAAGGCTACCGGGTCAACTCCGCATTGCTGCGCTGGAAACAGAATCTTCGTCGTCCGCCGGACCTCGAAAAACACGGCTGGCGTGAGGCCACGGTCATCGCCGGAGCGGAATGGCGCCTGCTCGCCACAAATTTACTGGAGGCTTTGACACCGGAATCTCCGGGACATGGCGCGTATTACCAGGCGTTTCTCTCAGACCGCGTCCTGTACCGTGACACGCAAGGCGTCGCACGCTTCGCGCTGGACAGTCAACAACCCGCCGGAGTGATCATTGACCATCGCTATTCGATTGAAGAGACCCTCGAAGTTCTGTCGCGGCGAATCGAAGAGCATCTGGTCCGGAGCCATCCCGGTGACACACTTTTTCTGCTCATGGCTCCGAATGCCAGCCGGTTCACGGAGCCGTTACTGCTCGACCGGCAACGGCGCCGGTGCGTCTGGTTGTCGCCGGCGGCCCTGTTTGACACCACCGAACGCGGATTCGGCTTTGCGAATTCCGTCCAGGGCGTCGGGGCGTTCATCTTTGAAAGCCACGGCCTGGCGCTCATCAAAAATCCAGTGTCCAGTGTGGCGCGTCTGGCGGATTTGGTCGTGGCGTCCGCTGTCCAATTGCTGCGCCTCCCGCTACCCAAGCCCACCGCCGGGGCCCACCCGCTGGTGGAGACGAATGGTATGGACCTCGGCGCGTGGGAAAAATGGCTCAATCGTTATACCGGCACCCTGCCGGAAGACGGTTCGCTCCGCCTGCTCATTGACGGTGACCGGTTTTATTCGCGCCTCCAACAGGCGATCGCGGAGGCCACGAACCACGTTTCCATGAACATTTACATTTTCGATCGGGACGACGTGGCCGTCGCCATGGCCGATGAACTCAAGCAACGTTCATCCGCGGTGCGCGTCCATGTGATCCTGGATCAAATGGGCACGCAGGCGGCCGGTCTGGTGCCGCCCGCCACGCCGATGCCGGAGGACTTTGTCATGCCATCCTCCATCGTTTCCTATTTGCGAAGTGATTCCGGCGTTAGCGTGCATCCTTTTCTGAACCCTTGGTTTTCGACCGATCACCAGAAAATCTATCTGGTGGACGGCACGCATGCATGGGTGGGCGGCATGAACCTCGGCCGCGAATACCGTTACGAATGGCACGACCTGATGTTCGAACTTGAGGGACCGGTCGTGGCTTCGCTCGAACGCGAATTCCGGCGCAATTGGGCGCATGAAAGTCTTCTCGGCGATTTCGCCTACACCGCCGCGCTGCTCACGCCGCCCAGGAAACCAGCCGTTCCCGCCACGACAAACCAATGGATCAAAGTCCGCCGGCTGCCCACGCGGACGGGGTGGAAACCATTCGGCAACGCCGTGCGGACTTCGTTGCGCCGGGCACAAAGTTATGTTTACCTCGAGAACCCCTACCTCTTCGACAAGGGCGTGATTGCGGATCTGGTGCGGGCCCGCTCACGCGGCGTGGATGTGCGGGTCGTAATGCCGCGGGTCAATGACTTCAAAACCGGCGGCCGCAGCAATTTGATTGTCGCTAACTATCTTCACGAACACGGCGTGCGCGTTTATTTCTATCCGGGCATGACCCACGTGAAGGCGTTGCTCGTGGATGGCTGGTCCTGCCTCGGCTCGGGCAACATGACGCATCTTAGTCTCGACTGGTCCCAGGAACAAAACATTGCCACGTCCGACCCGGTGTTTGCCGCGCAATTGAAACACGACCTGTTCGACGAAGACTTCGCCCGTTCCTACGAACTCAACCAGTCCATTTCCGTGGATTGGATGGATTTCCTCGCCGACACGGCCCTGGAAGATCTTTGAAAACCGGTTTGCCCGCGGTTGCATACTGCTGACATTTCAGCCAGAATCACAAAATGAAAACACGCATTTGCGGCATCATCATTTTATTTTGCGTTCTTCTGCCGGCGCTGGCTTCGCCTGAGGTTCAAACCGTTTTCAATGTTCGCAGCTACGGCGCGGCAGGCGATGGTATGAATCTGGACAGCCCGGCAATAGACCGGGCGATTCTGGCGGCCTCGGCCGCCGGCGGCGGAACTGTCTTTGTCCCGGCCGGCACCTATTTGTGCGGCAGCATTCATCTCACCAATAATATCCATTTGTATCTGGATGCCGGTGCCGTGCTGCTCGGCGCGCCGCAGAAGATGAACGCTTACGATGAAACCGAGCCCTGGTCCAATAATCCCTATCAGGACGGCGGGCATTGTTATTTTCACAACAGCCTGATCTGGGGCGAAAATCTCACGAACGTTTTTATCACTGGCCACGGCATGATCAATGGCGGCGGGCTGGTGCGCGGCGACCGGATTCTTGACCAGATGTGCGGGTTTTCTACCTGGAATCCCACGAACCGGTTTTCGCAATTTCAAACGGATCTCCCGCCGGTCCGGCTCGGAAACAAGGCCATCGCACTCAAACTGTGCCGCAACGTGCTGATTCGTGATGTCACGATTTTCCACGGCGGTCACTTCGCCGTCCTCGTCACCGGCTGCGACGACCTGACGGTGGACAACGTGACGATGGACACCGACCGCGATGGCATTGACATTGATTGCTGCCGCAACACGATGGTGTCCAATTGCCGCATCAATTCGCCGCACGACGATGGCCTTTGCCCGAAAAGCACTTATGCACTGGGCCGAAAGGTCATCACGGAAAATCTGACGATCGTGAATTGCCAGGTTTCCGGTTTTCAGGAGGGCACGCTGCTCGACGGCACGATGAAACCGGCGCATGGCACGGGCCGGATCAAATTCGGCACCGAAGCCACCGGCGGCTTTCGCAACGTGACCATCGCCAACTGCACGTTCCGCGGGTGCCACGGCCTGGCGCTCGAGGAGGTGGATGGCGGCATCATGGAAAACATTTCCATCAACAACCTCACGATGATGGACATCGCCGATTATCCCATCTACATCACCACCGGTGAACGCGAGCGCGGACCGGACGCGAGCGCGCCCAGCCGGATGCGAAATATTTTCATTTCCAACGTGATTGCCTCCGGCGTTGACCCGGCGAGCGGCATTCAGATTACCGGCACTCCGGGACAACCGATTGAAGGCGTGCGGCTGGAAAACATCCGGCTCGACTTCAATGGCGGGGGAACGGCGGCCCAAGCCAAACGTGTGCCGCCCGAACTTGGCACCGGCTACCCCGAACCTCACCGGATCGGGGTGATGCCCGCTTACGGCGTTTTTGCCCGGCACGTTCGCGACTTGGAACTGGCAAATATCAAGTTGAGCTTCGCGTCGGAGGACCTGCGGCCGGCAATGGTCTGTTCTGACGTGGACGGGCTGGAAGTGGACAACTTCCAGGCGCAAGTCGCTTCCGGCGTGCCGGCGGCCACGCTGTCCGACAACGTCCGGGGAATCACTGTTCGAAACTCGCCGGTGCTCGACGGGATTACGGCGAAGTAGCTCAGAACCGAGCCGCCAGCAATCTAAGTCGGATTGAAGCCGCCGTAATCCAAGACGCTGGCGCGAATGTCAACAACTCCCGGCCTGCGCGAAGCGTCGAGGCGCCCCAAATCTAGGGCGCCCACTGCGCGCGGTAGAATTGCGAGGTTCCGGCAGCATCCACTGTCAGGTTGGTGGTCGGGTTTACCAGCGTGTTGCTCTGGATCGGCAACCAACTCAGCAAATCCGTTGAGGAACAGACGGTGTAAGTCACCCCGGTCTGGCCAATCAATTGAAAACTCAGGCTGGCCGGCGCGGTCAACACCAGGTTGCCAAGCGTGAAAGGTAAAACGGTTTTCGAAAGAACCACATCCCCACCGTTGGGCACCACGTCGAACATCACGTAATTGGTCGAATTGACGGTGACGAGCTTCGCGGTTACCGGTTGGTTGTTCTGCGAGACGGCGGCGGCCGGCCAATTCGCGGGCAGCGGCCGGCGCAGCGTAATCGGATAATTGTAAATGGCGTTATTGAGGGTGTTGGTCACCTGAAGGGTAATGCTGTTGCCTGAATTGGCCGTTTCCGCAACGGACGAAGCATTGCGTTCCTGGATATAGCGAACGACGTTGCCGAAGGTTTCCACCCAGAATTTGTCCTGGTTGGTGCGCATATAATCCACGCTGGCCTGCAACGCCGTACTCGGCAGCGGCGAATAACCATTGTCCCCGTCCAACGCGTGAATCAGATAGACGCACCAGCTTTTGGTAGCGGCGGCGCTGTTCGCCATGCTGTTGAACTGAATCGCGTTCTGGATCGACCCTGCCGAACCGCAAACGAACGAACTGATATTCATGAAATCCGCAGGCGTGCTTGACACCAATTGCCCGGAGCAACCCCGCGCGCCAATGTAGTATTGCGCAACGAGTGTTTCGTTGGCTGGAACAGCGCAATTCGGGTAAGCCAACGTGACGCAAAGCGCGTTTGTAATGTGGGAATTGATGGCACTCTCGGAATTTGCCAGTTCATTCGTCAATTGCGTGGCCGATACCGCGTTAAGGCTGGTATGCGTCACGGTATGGCTGGCGATCTCGTCTCCGTACGCGGCCGCGGTTTGCGCCATTGACCAGGTAAAAGTGGTCCAGTAATTGATAACCGTGAACAACGTCATTTTGAAACCCGCCTGGTGAAACATCGGAACGGCGATGGCATACTGATTGGTTAAATTGTCATCAAAGGTGTAGGTAACGGCGGCCGGGCGGAATCCTCCCCATGTGCCGATTTCGTATGGAGCCGGAACCGAGCCGGCTAAAACGGTCAGCGGCATTGCTGCTATGCCGAGGAAAACAATTGCCGAAAGGATAACGGCCCGTGGGGAGCACTTATTCATACGACGTTTTATGATAACTTTTTGGCCGAATTTGAAAAGTCAAAATCGGCCGGAAACAGTGGCGTTTGGATTTCGGCCACCGCCTCCTGCGCCTGCCCGACGAATACGGCCAACCAACGTTGTAAGAATTTTTTGAAGCAACGACGCAAAGACGCGTCTGCGGAAAAATTATCGCAGCGGCGGCAGCGCAATGGGATATTCTCCATCGTGAGCGCCGTGGAAAAAATCAAGGCAGCGGCCGCCGGGCTTGACCCGGACGAACAATACGAATTGTTCCGCTGGTGGACGGAGTCCGACGCTTTTCGCCGGCGCCAGCTTGCCGCATTGAAGCTCGACATCGCCACCGGCCTCGCAGATTTGGATAACGGACGCTACCAAACTTATTCCGGCGCGAACGTGATGCAATTGGCCGAAGACATCGGCCGCGCCGGACGGAAACGGATGAAAAAATCCGGTTCATGAACCCATTCCGCGTTTCCGCGGCAGCCCGCTCGGACTTGGAAGGAATCTGGTTTTACATTGCCCAGGACGACCCGGCAGCGGCGGACAAATTCATTCAAGCCGTCGTCTCGCGATTTCCCAAGCTGGCCGGTATGCCGGGACTCGGGCGGCGGCGTCACGAATTGTCGCCGCGCTTGCGAAGCTTTCCGGTCGGGCGTTACGTCATTTTTTCGTCCGATGGAAAAGGGAATTGAAATCGTTCGCGTCCTGCATGGCGCGAGGGATATCCCGCCTCTGCTTGAATAATAATATGACTGCCTCCTGCGCTTGCCCGACGAACATGGCCAGCCTACGTTGTGAAATATTTTTGACACGAATTTCACGGATTGGCGCGAGTTTCTCCGGCTAATTACTTGGCCAAGAAACTTGTCCTTATACCACGGTTCCACTTTGCGTATTTTTCCGCAAATTTCACACGAGACGTTGAACAGACGGCGCACGCTATTCTTGCTGCCTTTGGGTCTGCCCATGCGCCGATCCTACCATAAGATTGAGTATGTGGCGAGCGTGAATGCTCCGGCGAAATAGAAAATTGAATTCAGCTTCACTGAAGCATTTTCAAAAACTCAGCCTCGCCTAAAATCCTAATGCCAAGTTGCCTCGCCTTTTCCAGTTTTGAACCGGCTTCGGCGCCGGCCAGAACGTAATCCGTTTTCTTGCTCACGCTGCCGCTCACTTTGCCGCCCGCTGCTTCAATTTTCGCCGCGGCCTCCTCGCGTGTCATCGAAGGCAGCGTGCCGGTGAGGACAAACGTTTTGCCGGCGAATGCTCCCGCGGGCGCCGTAGCACCGACTTTCTCGCTTTGCGGTTTGATGCCCAGTTCGCGGATGCGGGCGAGGACCTTTTTGCCGGCGGGCGACCCGAAATAACCTAGCACGCTCGCGGCCGCCACCGGGCCGACTTCGACCATTCTCGCCTTCAATCCGCCGGTTTCCAATCTCGCCTGGATGTCCGCAATTTCCAGTTTGAGCGCAGCATCATGCTGCTCGCGTGCGGCTTTTTCGGCTTCGTTTTTCGGCGGATTCCTGCGCGAGCGCGGACTGATTTCAGCGCGCTCGGCTTCCTTCACGCCGAGATCGCGGATGTCGCGCAGAACTTCAGACTTCGCCAAAGCCTCCAGTGAATCGTGCGTGGCGGCCAGTTGTTTCGCCGTGGCTTCGCCGACGTCGGAAATCGCCAACGCGTGAATCCAACGCGACAACGGTGCGGTCTTGATGCGCTGAAGTGCGTCGAGAATTTTCGTGGAGTTCTTTTCACCGAAGACGCGTGGTTCGTCGTCCGTGCCCAGATTCAGCTTTGCCAGTTGTTCGAGTTTCAGGTCAAACAAATCAAATGGTTCCTTGACGAGGCCGCGTTCGACGAGTTTTTCGGCGACAATGCCGCCGAGCGATTCGATGTCGAGCGCCTTCCGGTAGGCAAAATACTCGACCCGCCGCATGAGCTGCGCCGGACAACCGGCAATGTTTTGACACCGCCATGCAACTTCCTCTTCGGAATCGCCCCTCTCCCCATCGGATGGGGAGAGGGTGGCCGAAGGCCGGGTGAGGGGTTTGAGTTTGTCCTTCGCGATCGTCCCGCCGCACGCGGGGCATTTACCGCCGACGTATTTGAACAAATCGAATTCCTTCGCGCCGGGCGGTCGTTTGGTTTTCACCACCTCGGCCACTTCAGGAATTACCATGCCGGCTTTGCGGATGACCACGGTGTCGCCGATGCGGATGTCTTTGCGGCGGATTTCATCCTCGTTGTGGAGTGTGGCGCGCGAAATCGTCGAGCCTTGCACGAAGACCGGTTCAAGTTCGGCTACGGGCGTGAGTACACCGGTGCGGCCAACCTGCACGGTGATGGCTTTCAGCACCGTTTCCACGGGCGTAATCCAGGGAACCGGTTTGTGAACGATAGCGTAGCCGGGTGCGCGGCTGCGGCCGGGAATGCGCGCCCAGTCGGCCAGCGTGTTCACCTTGACCACAATGCCGTCAATCTCGTACGGCAATTGACGGCGCAGGTCTTTGTCTTCGTCGTAATGCGCGACGACCTTGTTCGCATAAATTTTCAAAACTTCGTCAATGCCGTTGCAGATCCACCAGAGTTTTTGCGTAGGCAAACCAAAGTGAGCCAGCGCTTCAAGCATTTCGGAGTGGGTTTTGAATGGGGTGGCAGCGACGCCCCCGTCGCTATCCATGTGCGGCGACGGGGCGTCGCCAGCACGATATGCACCGGTGGCGTAGAACACGGCGCGGATGGGACGTTGCGCAACGAGCTTCGGGTCAAGTTGCTTGAGCGTGCCGGCGGTGGCGTTCCGGGCATTGGGAAACGGTTTTTCGCCCTCGGCCTCAAGTTTTTTATTGATGGCCTCGAATTCCTTCACCGGCATGTATGCCTCGCCGCGGACTTCGAGCAGCGCGGGCGGGCTTTTCATCCTCAGTTCCAACGGAATCGTCTTGACGGTTTTTAGATTGGCGGTGATGTCATCGCCTTCCGTACCGTCCCCGCGCGTGACGCCCAGCGCCAATTTGCCATGCCGGTAATGGACGCTGATGGACACACCGTCAACCTTGGGTTCCATGACATATTCAATTTTGTCGCGGCCGAGTTGTTTTCGCAATGTTGAGTCAAAGGTGGTGACTTTCGGGTCGGGCGAGTAAAGCTTGGCCAAAGTTTTTTTGTCCTGTGCACAACTGCGTTTCAACCAGTCAGGTTCTTCTTTTTCATCCGGCTGTTCTGCCGCTTCAATTTTGTCGAGCGAAAGCATCGGCACGAGGTGTTTGACCCGGGCGAATTTCTCGCTGGGCGCACCGCCGACACGTTGCGTGGGCGATTCGGGCGTGACCAGGTCGGGGAAATTTTTCTCCAGGTCCTGCAGTTCCTTGAAAAGCTGGTCGTATTCGCGGTCGGTGATGAGCTGTCGGCCCTCGACATAATACGCGTGGTCGTGCCGGCGGATTTCCTTGGCGAGTTGCTCGTGGCGTTTTTGGGCGTCGGCGTGCGTCACGTCAAACATTAGACACGAATTTCACGAATTTTCACGAATTGTTTTTTAGTTAGCGCCAATTCGTGGAATTCGCGTCTCAAATCCTCTTTGACCGGCTGCCGACGGAGTTTTACGCTGCTGCCATGCGCGGGAATCTGGCCAAAACCTTCACGTTGACCGACACGCAGATCTTTCGCCGCGCGGCCCTGCCAAAATCCTACACGGATTTACTAGGTCGCAAGCTGTTCCTGTTTCTGTTGACCGTTCAAGGGCTGGTCGCGTTTGCCCTGATTACGCTGGGGGTCATCCTCCGCAAATCCGGCGTGGCCCGGAACGTGATTCGCCCGCGCATCCGGCAGGAGATCGCCCGGGCGGGCGTGGGGCTGTTGCCGATGTTCCTGTTCGTGGCGCTGGCGCTGGGATTTCTGGTCATCGGCCAGACGGTTTCGGCTTTGGCGCAAGTCGGCGCGACCGGTTATCTCGGCTCGACGATGGTCATTGTCATCGTGCGCGAACTGGGGCCGTTGCTGGCGGCGACGCTGGTGCTGGCGCGCGTGGGGACCGCGCACGTGATTGAACTCGGCACAGCGCGTGCGCTGGGCGAAATCGAGGCGCTCGAAGCGCTGGGCATTGACCCGGTGCATTATCTGATTGTGCCGCGTGTTATCGGCATGGCCGTCGGCGTATTTGCGCTGACGGTTTATTTAATCATCGGCGCGCTGAGCAGCGGCTATTTGTGGGCATTTTTGCAGGACGTGCCGCTGATGCCGGGTGATTATTTCAAACAAATTGCGGAAGCGCTCGGCTGGCTGGACTTTGTGTTGCTGGCGCTGAAAACGCTCGCCTTCGGATTTTTCATCGCCATCGTGACATGTTACCACGGGTTGGCCCAACCGTTGCGGCTGGAAGACGTCTCGCGAGTGGCGGTGCGCGCCGTGACGCAGGGCGTCATCGTCTGCGTGTTGGTGGACGCCCTGTTCATCCTGCTTTACTTGCTCACATGAGCGAAAACCAAAATCCGGCAGGTAACGAGACATCGCCGCCACTGATTGAAATGCGCGGCGTCAGTGTCGGCGCCATGCGTGATTTCAGTTTCAGGGTGGTTAAAGACGTGAATTGGTCCGCAGCGGCGGGCGAATTCTGGGTCATCGCCGGGCAGCAACAATCGGGCAAGAGCGATTTTTTGATGATGACCGCGGGGCTGATGCTGCCGGTGCAGGGAAGCTACAAACTTCTGGGAATGGAAACGCAGCGATTCGGCGAAGGGGAACTGGCCGAGCGTTTGCGCGTGGGATTCGTGTTTGAAGGCGGACAATTGTTCAATCGATTGACCATCCGGGAAAATGTCGCGTTGCCGCTGCAATATCATCGCGATCTGTCATCCACCGCGGCGGCGCAGGAGGTGCAGACACTGCTCGACTTGATGGAATTGACGCCGCTGGCCGACATCACGCCGGCGAACATCAGCGATAACTGGCGCCAACGCGCGGCGCTGGCCCGGGCGTTGATTCTCAAGCCGGAGATGCTGTTGCTGGACAATCCGCTGGGCCGGCTCGGCGGGCGGCATCTGCATTGGTGGCTGCGGTTTCTTGACCGGCTGTGGCGCGGGCACGAGTGGTACGGCGGCAAACCGATGACACTGATTGCGACGACCGACGATCTGCGTCCCTGGCAAGGCGCACAGCGAAAATTTGCATTGTTGCGCGACAAGAAATTCTTACCACTCGGTTCGTGGAAAGAGGTCGTATTGGCAGGCGACCTCATCGTAAAAGAATTGCTGGTCATCCCGATTGAGACAACAATCTGAAGATTTATGGCCTTGCAAGACCTGACCCCGCAACTGCGCACGCGCCTGAGCCGCATGGAGCGTGCGGTGGGCTGGTTTGTGTTTCTGGCGACGGCGCTGCTGTTGTTCGGGTTCGGCTATTACATTTACCACACTGCCGACCGCAAAGGCTGGTTCAAAATCAAGGCGCCGTTTTTCACGTATCTCCAAAGCTCGGCCGGTCTGCACGTGGGCGACCCGGTCTATATGATGGGCTTCGAAGTCGGGCAAATCACTGCGGTCCATCCCATGCCGCCGCGCTACCCGCATAATGTCGAGGTGGATTTTGTAATCCGCGAACCGTACTTCCGGTATCTCTGGACCGGCGGTTCGTACCTGAAGGTGAACGCTGCGGATTTTCTGGGCAAACGGCTGCTGGAAGTCACGCGCGGAACGAACGGCTATGCGATTGTCGTCACGCAACCGGTATTTCTGAAGACCGTAAAAGCGCTGAAACAGCTGTCGATCCAGGAACCCGGCGAGTGGCAGCTTTCCCAGGATGTCTTTGATAACAATTCCAACACCGTCTTCAATGCCTATGAAACTCTGACGGTATCCAATCTCCAGGTTATCGCCGCGCTGGGTATCGATTCGCTTTATGCCTATGACAACCGGGAGAAGGACAAGCACCGCGTCGTGGCGTCGTGGGACGGGCGGATCCATCATTACAAGGTCTTCAAACCCGGTGACGAAACTGCCTGGCTGCACGCCCGGGAGGCGCCGCCGGTGTCCGACCAGTTGCAGGCGATGGTTGCCCAGTTTCGGCAGGTGCTGCCAAATATCCTTGCGTTGACAAACAAAATTGCTGCGGTGCTGGACAACACGGCGAACGCCACGTCGAATCTCAATGTCGCCGTCCGGGAAACACAGCCGTTGCTGACGAATTTTGCCGCCGTGGGCGCGCAGTTGCGTGAACCCGGCGGATTTGGCACCTGGTTGATGGGCACTAACGGCCCGCAACAGACGGCATCCGTCATGGTAGACGTGGATACCAATCTGATTCTGTTGTCCTCGTCTCTGGATCATCTGGCCGACATTACCAGCAACCTTAACGTCCAGGTCCAAGCCAACACCAACCTGCTGGGCTCGATCGGCAAGACCGTGGCCGACGCCGATGATTTTGTCCAGGGAATGAAGCACCATTGGTTGTTGCGCTCGGCGTTCAAAAAGGAGAACAAAACCAACGCGCCGGCCATGAAGAAGTGAAACCACTGTAGCGGCGGTCTGTGATCGCCGGATACTCCGCGGGACATCGACCAGTCAGCGACGCTGGCAGAGCGCCGCTACATTGTTTTGCGGAGATTTTAAAGCAGGGACATTTGAAGCGGATCGGCGCACGGTTTTTTCCACTTCAAAAAACCGCGGGCAACGGCTCAGCGCCGCGAGGGGTTGGTCACTGTCTCAACAGGAGGGCCAACCCCGTAACGCAGAGGAGCACAAAAAAAGCGATGACTGTGCCGTCCAGCAGACCGAATCGTGCTTGTTCCGAGCGATTTGCCGGAGCAATTGTCGTATGCACGAAGTCGAGACCGCTTCGCTTTTTCACGCTGTAGGCGATTTTAGCCATGCCCGGTCTCCAGCATCCAGCGGGCCAAGCATCGTCGGGAACGCTTCCGACTCACATCGGAACAAAACAGTCCGGGGATTTGACACGAAACGGCCCGGCGCGCGGGGATTTCACGCGGGCTGTCCCAAAAAGCGGCGCAGGCGATGGAACATGGTCTGGGCAAACCGCTCGTAGGGCGCGAGCGGGCGGCCGTAGGTCTGAATCTCCTCAACCGTTGCCAGGGTCATGCAGAAATCGAGGTCGTGAAAGCTGCGACCTCGTTTGGCTCGCCGCAACCAGCGGCTCAAATCGGTGATTTCCTCGATCTCCTCATTGAGGGCGGGATGAAATGACATGTGCCATTCGTCGCGGTGCAGATAACCCTCGCTTTCGCCCTTGCCATCGAACCAGGAATCGCACAGTAGCAGGCACAGCGATTGGCCGCGATAGAACCCCGCGCGATAAAAAACCAGGCGCGCTTTTGTCGCGGAGAAATAGTCATACGCGATGTCCAGCGCGTCGGCTGGCGGCGGGGTGAACCGGGTCTGAAAGGCGAAATGATATCGGCTTTGCGCCACGGGCGATTTTTCCAGGCACAAATTCTCCTCGAACAACCAGAGCAGGTCGGTCGAGAAGCCGCGCTGGGCCAGGAGCTGTTTCCAGGCAGTCAGCGCTTCGTCCAGGGTCGGTCGGGTAAACGTGGCGGCGACGGTCATGAAGATAGTTTATCCATTGCTTTTCAAAAACCAATCCACAAATTTCGGAAGGCCCTGCGCGATTTTCACCTGCGGATTATAGCCCAGTTTGGCGCGGGCCTTGGAGATGTCGGCGAACGTGATGGGCACGTCGCCGGGTTGCACCGGCTGACGATCGATCACGGCCTTTTTGCCGAGTAATTTTTCCAGCAGCGCAATCAAATCATTCAACTGGATCGTCTGCGATTCGCCGAGGTTGAAAATTTCGTAACCGAATTCCTTTTGCGTGCAGGCAATGATGCCGTCGAGCGTGTCGGTGATGAAGGTGTAATCGCGTGCGGCCGTGCCGTCGCCAAAAACCGGGATGGGTTTGCCGGCGTTGATGAGCTTTGCAAATTTGTAAATGACCAGGTCGGGCCGTTGGCGCGGCCCATAAACCGTGAAAAACCGCAGCATCGTCACGTCCATTTTGTAGATGTGATGCCAGACGTGGCCGAGGGCCTCGCAGGCCAGCTTGCTCGCGGCGTAAGGTGACACGGCGGAGAAAATCGGGTCATTCTCGGCAAATGGCGTTTTGGAATTCATGCCATAAACCGACGACGACGAGGCAATGATGATTTTTTTGACGCGATGCGTGCGGGCGGCTTCGAGGACGTTGACCGTGCCTTCGACATTCACGCGCTGGTAAAGCGCCGGGTCGGCGAGGCTCGGCCTCACCCCAGCGCGAGCCGCGAGGTGGATGACCTGGTCGAATTTGACCGAGGAAAAAATCTCATCGAGCGCGGCGCGGTCCGTGATGTCGCCGCGGACAAATTCAAACGGTTTAGCTCGCCCCGTGGAACTGGCTGGACCATCAGCCGTCGCCGCGTGCCGGGCAGATTTGTTCCACGGGGCAAGCGCCTGGACTTCGCGTAGATTACGTTGCTTGAATTGCGGGTCGTAGAAATCGTTGAGGTCATCGAAGGCCCAGACCTTGTGGCCGTCGCGCAGGAGCCGTTCGCAAACGTGCGAACCGATGAAGCCTGCGCCGCCGGTGACCAGAAAATTCATGCCCGAACGCTAACAAACCGAGACGCAGGCTGTCGAGCGCGAGCGAACGGAAACCAAATCACGGAGGCGCGTTACTGGCACCGAACCGCAGACTTGGTCTCCCTCTCTCCCGCGAAGCGGGGGAGAGGGCCGGGGAGAGGAGGCGCCTTTAATTTTTTGACGCGAGATTGCGTTTCAAAATCTGTTGGCTACGTTTCACGTATGAATCGGACGAGCAATGCTCGCCGTCTCCGTCGCGAGCAGACCGACGAGGAAAAAGAACTTTGGCGTGCCCCGCGAGCTGGCCGCTTTGCCGGGTTCAAGTTTCGTCGTCAGCATCCGCAGGGAAACTACTTTCTCGATTTCTATTGTCCTGCCGCAAAGTTGTCCATCGAACTGGACGGATTCCAACCCGGACTGCCGGAACAGTATCGGCGCGATGTGGAGCGCGAGAAATTTCTGGCGTCAGAAGGGATTGAGGAATTGCGCTTTTGGAATCGCCAATGGCGCAAAAACCGGGAAGGCATTCTTCTGGAAATCTGGAACGCTCTGCAAAGGAGAACCGGTTGCACGGCAGTGATGCGGAAAATGCGGAATCACCGCTTTCTTCCGCCAAAGACTGATGAATTGATTCAACCTCCGACCAGACTGGTTTGAAACGTGCCACCTCTCCCCGGCCCTCTCCCCCAACTTCGTTGGCGGAGAGGGAGAAAAATTCTAGCCTTGCGGGCTTTGGCTTCACACCTCATTCAGCGCATCAATCAATTGCCGCAGCCGGCCGTAATCGCGACGGTTGAAGCCGAAGGCGACGCGCGCCAGGTCTAGTTTGTCGTTGTCCTCCCGTTCCTCGGGCGTCGGTTTGATGACTTTGATGGGCGGGCCGCTGATGATGTCAGCAAAATTCTTGTTCAAACGCGCGATGGCGGAGGCTGGCGGCGCAGTCTGGAGCCGGATGACGAGCAAATCCTTTACAAACCGGGTGGACTGAAAATTACGGTAAAAGCGCGTGATGATTTTCACCGCCCGATCGGTATCGTCGGTGATGTGGTAAAGATTCAGGTCGTCGGGCGAAATCAACTGGTTGCGCAACAGGTGTTCGCGGATGTTCCGGTCCCACGTCTTCCAGTACGTGCCGCCGGGTTTGTCCATCAGCACGAGCGGCATGAGCTGGCTCTTGCCGGTTTGCATGAGGGTGATGGCCTCGTAACCCTCGTCCAGCGTGCCGAACCCGCCGGGGAACAGCACGATGGCGTCCGAATGCCGGACGAAAATGAGTTTGCGCGTGAAAAAGTATTTGAACGAGACGAGCTTTTTGTCTTCGCGAATGACCGGATTGGCCGCCTGCTCCCACGGCAGGCGGATGTTGGCGCCAAAACTGTTTGCCGGCCCGGCGCCTTCGTGTCCGGCCTGCATGATGCCCGGCCCGGCGCCAGTGATTACCATGAACCCCGCCTGCACAATTTTGCGCCCGAAATCAACTGCCTGCTGATACTCCATTCTATCCGGCTGCGTCCGCGCGGAACCGAAAATGGTGACCTTGCGGACCGCCGCATAGGGTGCGAACAAGCGGAACGCGTAGCGCATTTCGCGCAAAGCGACCTGGATGACGCGCACGTCACCGGTGTCCTTCACGTCCTTCAGCAGTTTGAGCGCGTTCTCGATAATGTCGGCGACTTCACCTTCGTTGTAGCCGCCGCCCTTGAATTTGATGAGCTCCGCAATCCGCTTTACCAGTTCCGGGTCGGCGGCGGGTTTTTTGATTTCCCTTCTGTTCATGCCAGCAGAATAACCGTGCGTTGGGCAAAAGCAATCGCCCGCTTTTGCGCATTGACATTGATCGCGGAAAACGTATGCTGTCCGTCTATTTATTTTGCGAGAATCCCGAAAGCGTTCGGGGTTTTGTCTCGCCCCGGAAAGGAAGTGAGTTGCGTTGACCGAAATTAGATTAAAAAAAGGCGAACCTGTGGAACGCGCGTTGCGGCGACTGAAGAAAAAAGTTGACCGCGAAGGAACCTTGAAGGTCGTGCGCAATCACCGGCATTTTGAAAAGCCGAGTGAAAAGCGCCGCCGCAAGGAAAAAGCCGCGCGGTTCTCCGCGATGCTCAGCGCGCGGTACGCGGATTTGTAAACTATAATTCGTTGAATTGTTAAATCGTTAAATCGTTGCATCGTTGCGGCGATTTAACGATTCTTCATTTTCACGATTCGACCATTGAACGATTCAACCGGGTAACAAATGTTTTCGTTTTCCACCTGCTGGAATTCCCATCGCCACGCGGATGGGCGTGCCCTGTTGCGCGAAATCCGCGAGCTCGGTTTTGAATACGCCGAGTTGAGCCACGGCACCCGTCTCGGCCTCGTGCCCGGCATCCTCGAGGCGGTGGACGCGGGCGAGATCAAGATTTCCAGCCTGCACAATTTCTGTCCGCTGCCGATGGGCGTCACGCGCGCTTCACCCAATCTCTACCAGTTTTCGGCCGAGAACCCGCGTGAACAGGAATTGGCAGTGAAGCATACGCTCAAGACGCTGGAGTTTGCCGGGCGCGTCAAGGCGCCGGTCGTGGTATTGCATCTTGGCAGTCTGGAATTGAAGAATTACACGGGCAAATTGTGTGAGCTGCTGAAAAGCGGCGGGAAAGACTCGCCGCAATTCCGGAAACTCCGTGACGAAGCCGCCGCCAAACGCGAGGCCAGGAAAAAACCATTTGTCGAACGGGTTTACGAAGCGTTGAAAAAAATCCTGCCTGAAGCCGGGAAACGCGGCCTCAAGCTAGGCATCGAAAACCGGCAGGCGCTCGAGGAAATTCCGCTGGACGGCGATTTCGAGCATTTCTTCCGCGACTTTGACAGTCCGAACATCGCTTATTGGCACGACACCGGCCACGCGCAAATCAAGGAAAACCTCGGTTTCATCCGGCACGCGCGGCAGCTTGAATTGCTGGCCAACCGCCTGGCCGGTTTTCACATTCACGACGTGATATTTCCGGACGACGACCATGCCGCGCCCGGCACCGGCACGATTGATTACGCGAAACTCAAACCGTTCGTGAAGCCGGAACATACCAAAGTTTTTGAACTCAGCCCCGGGCTGTCCGCCGAAGCAGTCCAACGCGGCGTGGCGCATCTGAAAGCCATTTGGGGAAACGACCGGACTTAACGCGCGTTTGCCTGGCTATTGCGATGAGCGCAGCCGGTAGAAGCGGCCGGGCAGATTGGCCGTTTGCGGGTCGCTGAAAGAAGACGTGCCGCTAATGAGAGTATTCGTGTTCACCGGAATCCAGGCCGGATTGGACAGATTGGTGCAGGCTTCCACTACGACGGGGACATTGGTGGCCCAGGAGATGGTGAAGCCGAATTGGTTGGACTGCACGCCAAAGCCGGGGCCTTTGTTTAGGATGAGCGGCTGGGGCTGGAACCACAACGCGGTGGGCAGGCCGGCAAAGGTGTTGCTCCAGCCAAGAGTGCCCGGCAAGTAATAAACCGTTGTGGGGTCGTTATCAAATACGGTCGGATCAGCGGTGGGAGCGTTACCTGCGAAAAAGACGCTCGTCAGCCCGCCTGGATGATCCGGGGAATCAAACGAGAATGCATAAACTCCAATGCTGGTCACGCTGTCAGGAATGGTCACACTGCTTAAACCTTCACAAAAATTAAACGCATAGCCTCCAATGGTCGTGACACTGTCGGGAATAATCACATTGGTTATGTATGGCGTTTCTTCAAACGCATAAGGTCCAATGCCAGTGACTGGTAGAGTAGCGATGACAGCGGGAATGGTTAGGGTGCTGCCGTAATTGCTGGATCCGGTGATGATGATTTGCGTGCCATCACTGGCATATTCCCAGCCATCACCCGTTGTTCCGAATTGAGGCGGCGCGTTTAACATGACGGTGGGCCGAGTAGCGAAAGTGTCACTCCAGCCGGTGTTGCCGGACAAATAAAAAATCGTTACCTCCAAATATCCGCCTCCGCCGCCTTCAGGTTCCGCCCAAGAGAACGCATCAGGACCAACCAAGGGAGCATTACCCTTGAAGAAGACACTGGCTAGGCTGCCACAGTTAAAGAAAGTCCCGTCTCCGATACTGGTGACACCATTGCCAATCGTCACGTTGGTTAAGTTGTAGCAATCATCGAACGCGTCATTTCCGATGCTGATAACGCTATCAGGAATCGCTACGCTGGTCAGACCGCTGTAAAGGAACGCTTCATCTCCGATAGTGGCGACACCATTGCCAATTGTCACGTTGGTTAAGTTGAAGCAATCAATGAACGCCTCGTTTCCGATGCTGATAACGCTATCAGGAATCATTACGCCGGTCAGACCGCTGTAAAAGAACGCTTCATCTCCGATAGTGGTGACACCATTGCCAATCGTCACGTTGGTTAAGTTGTGGCAATAACTGAACGCCTCATTTCCGATGCTGATAACGCTATCAGGAATCGTTACGCCGGTCAGACCGCTGTCACCGAACGCATTGCTCCCAATGCTGATAACGTTGTCGGGGATTGTGATTTTGGTCAGGCTCTCACATTCATAGAAAGTAAGATTTCCAATGTTAGTAACGCCTTTCCCTATTGTGACATTGGTCAGGCTATAACAGGAATCAAACACACCACTTCCGATGCTGGTGACACCATTGCCAATCGTCACGTTGGTTAAGGTGTAGCAATTTTCAAACGCCTCATTCCTTATGCTTGCGACGCTGTTGGGAATAGTATAACTCCCGTGGCGTCCGTCCGGAAATGCAACGAGCACGCTTTGATTCTTATCAAACAACACATCATCGACGCTGCTGTAATTCAGGTTGGCAGCATCTACATTGAACGTCGTCAGGCCAAAGCTTTCAAATGCCGCGTCTCCGATGTTGGCGACACTCGCGGGTATTGTCACATTGGTTAAAGCAGTATCATAAAATGCCTCGTCTCCGATGCTGATGACGCTGTTGGGGATTATTACGCTGGTCAGATACTCGCAATCATAGAATGCCTCATTTCCGACGTTGGTCACACCGTCGGGAATTGCGTAGCTCCCAGGGCGTCCGGGCGGGTAGATAACAAGCGCAGCCTGGTTTTTATTAAATAGCACTCCGTTAGCGCTGCTAAAGGCCGCATTCTGTGCCGACACCATTATCGTGGTGAGGCTTTCACACTCATAAAAGACATGATTTCCAATGCGCGTGACGCCAGCGCCAATTGTCGCGCCGGTCATCGAAATATCCCCGGCGAATGCATCATCGCCGATGCTAACGACGCCATTGCCAATCGTCACGTTGGTAAGATCGCAGAGGTCGAACGCGCTATCCCCAATGTTGGTCACGCTGTCGGGAATCGTCACATGGCGGAGTCCACATTCAAAGAATGCCTCTGCTCCGATGCTGATGACGCTGTTGGGGATCGTAACACTGGTCAGGTTGAAGTCATGATAAAACGCATCGTCTCCGATGCTGGTGACCGGCAGGCCGTTGATGGTATCGGGAATCGTCACCGCGCCGCCGGGGCCGGTATAGCCGGTAATGGTAATCGCGCCGTTGTTGGTGGTGTAAATGAATTGGGCTTCCGCGGCAATGGGTAGCGCCAATAAGAGGGTCACCAGCAAAGCCGTTTGAATTAAAAAGGTCTTCATAGTTCGCCTTTCATTTTGAACGGAGCCGGAAGAAATGACTGCCGAGTGAGCGCGACACGCTCATTTCATAATTCAGATTGGTGTAATTGAGCCTTGGAGATGAAGGCACATCCGTCCAGTTGGACGTGGACAAGTCAGTGCTCTCCTGCAACCCGAAGCTGGTTGAAGGCACCAACCAGGAAATGCCGAGGTTTGTGCCGCCTCTGGCAATCTGCATGCGAGGCAACGACAGAGGAAGAGGTGGAGGCGGAAGAGGCAATTTTAAAGTACAAATAGTGTAGCCGACAGCCACAATATTGCTGCCGCTGGCGGAACAGGCAACGGAGTTCCATGATGGTTCGGGAGGAGCATTGGCCGATGTCCACGTCATCCCCGAATTTGTTGAGATGAGGATTCTACCGTCAAATCCCTCCCCCGCCGCTACAATTCTGCTTCCATCTGTCGAAATAGCAATCGACGACCAATAGCCCCATTCGCCGGTGGATGCCCAGGTCGCTCCCAAATCTCTGGAGATGTAAAGTGAATCGTTTCCCGCTACCAACACGGTCCCGTCCGCTGAAGAGGCGACAGACGACCAATTATCGCCTGGCGCGCTTGTGGGATTCCAAGTCGCTCCCGAATCTCTGGAGATGTAAAGTGAGAAGAGTGTACCCGCTACCAACACGGTCCCGTCCGCTGAAGAGGCGACAGACGACCAATTATCGCCTGGCGCGCTGGCGGGGTTCCAAGTCGCGCCCGAATCCGAGGACGTGTAGAGCCGCCCCGGATAGCCTTCGCCGTTATTCGCCGCCGCCACTAGTTTTGTTCCATCGGCCGACGATGCGATAGACGTCCAACCATTGCTTGGCGCGCTGGTGGGATTCCAAGTCGCCCCTGAATCCGAAGAAAAGTAAATCCGGCCATTGCCATCGTAGTAAGTTGCCGCCACTAGTTTTTTTCCATCGGCCGACGAGGCGACAGCAGACCAGGCATTAGTGGGTGCGCTTGTGGGACCCCAGTTTAAACCTGAATTCGATGAGGTGTAAACTTGCCCATCGTCTGACGCTGCAACCAGCTTGGTTCCATCTGCCGAAGAAGCGACGGATGAATAGAAAGCGTAGGGTACGTCAGATGATTGCCAGGAGTTTGAACAGGGCCATGCCCAAATCTGACCGGAAGAACCAGCGTATTCAGGATAATCCGGAGCGGAAATGGCAAGAAATTTATTTCCATCGGCAGCCGATATGATCTTGTACCAACCCACATCGGTCGCATCATCTGTGGACCAAGTGGCGCCGGAGTCGGTTGAAGTGTAAATAGCTCCATAGTAATCGGCGACCGCTGCCGCCAACCTGGTCCCGTCGGCCGAGCAGGCAACAGAAAGCCAGTCATTGGGCGGTGCGGTGGTTTGCGTCCAAGTGACGCCCGCATTGGTCGAGATATCGATGGCTCCATCGCCACCCCAGTAAAAACCTGCACCGGCCCAAACTGCCGCCGCCACCATCGTATTTCCATCCGCTGAACAAGCCACCGAGGACCACCAGTCAGCGGGCGCGCTGGTTTGCGTCCAGGTTACACCCCAATTTGTGGAAGTATAAATCCGGTCGTCTCCGTAAATTCCAGTGCTTGTCGCCACCAGCCTGGTTCCATCGGCCGGCGAGGCGACCGCTGCCCAGTTGTTACTGGACGGCGCGCTGGTTTGCGTCCAGGTGAAGCCGGAATTTGTGGTGTTGTAAATACCGGTGTAGCCAACTGCCACCAATTTGGTTCCATCGGCTGACGAAGCAATTGCCTCCCACGAGTTATTGGTTGGCGCGCTGGTCGGTGTCCAATTGGCTCCGGAATCTGTCGAGGAATAAATGATTCCGCCATCTGTAGCCACCAATTTGGTTCCGTCCGCCGAAGAAGCGACCGTCACCCACAGGTTCGTGGGCGAGCTGGTTTGAGTCCAGGTCATCCCGGAATCCGCGGATGTGTAAATGGGAAGAGGATAGGCACCATAATCCGGATCAATTGAGCCACCCGTTGCAACCAACTTGGTGAGGTCAGCAGAACCGGCAATTGCCCGCCAAGACCATGCTGGTGAAATGGGTTCCCATGACTGGGCCGAGACGAGTTGCGTGAGGGTCAATAAACCGACTAGACTGGTCGCCAAAATTATCAGGCGTTTCCCCGTGGAAAACGATTCTGTTTTCATAGAGTATTCCTTTTTCATTGCATTGGTTTCATTCCTAAAACCGACTACATGACCTGTCCTTTCAAAGAATCGGGTCCGCTAAATTGGATCATGCGGAACCGCTTGCAGAAGTCGGTTCAGATCATCGGTATCTCCGCCGGGTATGGCGGGAACATCAAAGCCTTTGTAAATCTTCGGTGCCTTCCATTTCCAGTGCTCCACGTGGCCGTCGAGGAACGAGAGATTGCATCCTTGCCGGTGCCGGTCCGCCGGCGTTGACAGCCACCACGAATCACCGGGCTGCCCTATGCAAAAAACACCCGAGGCGATGCCCAGTTCGTGCTCGTCAATGAAAACCCAGACGCCCGACGGGCCCGGTTGCCGGTGTTGAGACACCTTGTAAGGTCCCTCATGGAAAAATTTGGATTCAAGATCAACGCCATTGGCCTTATAGAAACCATCCGGCGCATGCATCCAGGCGTTTCTCGAGTAACTGCGCACTCGAATCAATTCTGGGTGTCCCACGACCGTGGATTTGTCGGCCGGACAATGATAAACATCGGGCGATCCCACATAACGGTACATCACACCTGCCATGATGTTGTCCGAATTCGTATCCGTTCTCGCGCTGCCGACAACCCAGGAACCCGGCAGGGTGGTGATGTCGCCCAAGCCCGCAGCCTGGGCATAGCACGGGGGCTGCTTGTCATCGTTTTCATCAGCATACATCAGGTAGCCGGCTTGCAATTGTTTGAGATTGTTAAGGCACGCAGCAGACTGACTGGTGGCTTTTGTCTTGGCCAACGTCGGCAAAAGCATCGCCGCCAGAATCGCAATAATGGCGATGACGACCAGCAATTCGACAAGGGTGAAAGCACGGGAGAACCCAGGCGAGCCAAGCGGATTTGCGGCATGGGTGCATTCGGATTTCATTTTTGGTGCATGTTGATGATTTCGGTGTTGGTTGGAAACGATGGTGTTTGGCTTTTGAGGTAAGTGTCGAAAAGCCACAGCGTCCCGGCGGCGATGGCCAGCGCGGCACCGCGCGTGTCCGGACCTGCATTCATCGCCCACCCCCAGTCGGAGAAGTCCGGGTGGTTGGCATTGGCCACTTGAAACCACGCAGCGTTTGTCACAGCAAGGTAGAAAAGATTGGAACTCCAGGCGGTGAATTGGCTGGTGGTCGGCAGAAAGGAAGGGTTTGGAAGCGTGTCGCTCATGGTGAGGAACGGCTTCTGCAATCCAATCGAGAACAGCAGCGCTGTAGCGGTCCCACTAATGCCCGGATCCAAGAGGGCGGCACACTTTATCCGACTGTCCACACGAGCAAATTCCCCGGCTGTGGCGCCACCCCATGACCAGCCCATCGTTCCCACCTTGCTCAAGTCCAGTCTGCCGGAGAGAACGGGGTCGCCGCTGTCAAACTGTGCCAAACTTGCCAGCAGGAACGCCAAGTCGTTCGTGCGACTCCGGAGCAGTGCGGCATCTTGGTTGACAGCGGGCGGATAAACCACGCCACGGGCGTCCGGGAAAACAGTGCAATGGCAATCAATATGGTCCACCGAGGCGACCACGTACCCATGACTGGCCAGATCAATCGTAATTTGACTGTTGACGGTGCGTTCGGTTCCCAGCCCATGGGAATAGACGATAATGGGACAACGATTGGTTCCAGAAATCATCGGCACATTCGCGGATGCCTGGGCGATGCAATTGGTCATAACGGTTACCCATTGCACCGGCCACCCGAAACCGTTGTTAATGATACTGTCTGCCACCACGGCCGCGTCGGTGTATGGTGCTGGAAGCGTTCCAGCAGCCGGAGGGTCGGCAGGATACCAGATGGTGCACATGAACGAGCTGTTCGTCGGAATGCCGTACCGATTCGTCCTCGAAGGATCAGTCAATACACGCACTGTTTTACCCACGGCGTAAGGGCCTGACGGAATGGGAAACTGGGTGAGGAGATAATTCGTCGGCGTGCGATAGAACCGCGCCATCGCGGTTGCTCCGTTCGCGTCCTGCCAGAAAAGCGGCGAGGGATTACCATTGGTGCGCAGCAGTGTGGCCTGGCGAGTCCAATGCACCAAATCGGGAGAGGCGTCCACCACGTAGAGATCGAACATTTGCAGGTATTGCGTGGCAACTGACAGGGGCAAAGCCCCGAATAAATTTGACACACTCCCTTCGAGTTGGACCGTGACGATTCCGTCGGCGTCGATCCCGATACCGCCAAAGTGATGTGGAACACCGGTAGCCCAGAGATTCAATTTGGCAAATGCGGCAAGGACAACGAGCAGTTTGATGAGGTGGAAGGCACGGTGGCAATTCCAATTTCTTTTGTTCGGCGGGGCGAGTGCCCGCGCGAGCCGGATACGAATAGGTTTAGGTGGCTCGTCAGGAGCCGCGCCCCGCCATAATCCAAAAGCACACTCAATTTCAGATTTCCAATTTTGAACTTTTGCTTTGGGCTCCACTTTCAAAGTTTCCTCTCCGTTCAGTTCGGTTTCCAGGGCGACAGGTAATTGCTGCTCAAGACTTCACGGTCCTGTCCCGGTGGTTGCCAGACCACCGAGAGCGTTCCCTTGCCCTGTTCAATGATCATTCGTGCTTCAAAGTAGTAGCGCCGGCCAGCCACAAGCGGAATGGGAGGCGGCGCTCTTGTCTTGCTGTCGCCGCTGATATAGGGTGAAGCAGCGCCGCCAAACATCATGCCGCTGCCGCCGGTTTGAGCTATTTCAAATGCATCGGCGGGATTCTCCGTCGGACTCATCAACAACGCCGCATAACCGACTGCCTTGAAATCCGTGGGCGGACTCTCCAGCCAGAAACTATATTCCCCGGTCACCGGCGGATGAATGTAACCGCAGAGCCGAACACCAAGATGATTGGTTTCGGCGATAGTCAGTTCAAAACCCGGCGCTGTGTCGCGCGCATCCGGGTGGGCAGGGAAACGCGGATCGTCAGGCAAACTGACTTTCGTCTTGCCTTGTATGCCGTGCCACCACTCACGCGTGATACCTCCCGTGAACGGCAGGGCTGCCAATTCGTAGCCAGCCGCTGCCATGGCGTAATGTCCACCGGTCACTTCCACGAATTTTTCATCGCTTAATCGCGTGAACCGCACCTTGCCTTCCATCACATCCAAACGAGTTGAATTGGTCGTCACTGTCAGCGTGAACCGCGTTCCCACCACACGCGCCTGCGCCTGCGCCGTTTTCAGCACCATCGGCCGGAATGGAGATTGCCGGGCGACTGTCGCTTCGAGCTTGCCCACAACAAGCGCGAATAATTTGCCGCGTCCAACTGCGGTCAATGTCATTTCAGTTCCCGGCAAAAGTTTGAGGCGGGTTGCTTCCGGCGCATAACCGATGACGGCCGTCACGTTTTCCGGCGTTCGGAGCAAGTCACCGGGCTGAAGATGAATGCCCCCGGTGGCCGAGAGCCGATGGCCGGCTCGTTCAAGAATCAGCCCGGAGCCTTGAATTTCAGCAAGCGTGGGCTTACCGGCAGTCGGAGTGAAATACCAAACCCCGAAACCTGTTATTACCAGCACCAGACAAACCGCAAGCGGCAACCAGGCGCGCTTGAGCAGCAAGCGCATCCACAACACGAAGTTTGGAAAGGTCGCAGTTCCCGATAACTCGCGAAAAATGTCTTTTTGCGAAATTTCCTTTTGCCGCCATTCCGGTGCCGGACTCATTTTGATTTGGCTCATCACTGTTCGGGCGACCGAGTCGGCCACAGCGCCACGAAGGGATTGCATGACCGGTTCAACCACGTTCAAGTCTTGTTGTTGAGCGCGGAGACCCGCTTCAATCTGGAGAATCTGGATATGCACAGCCCCGGCCTGCGGGTCTGTGGCCAGAATCGTCCGCAGTTCCCGGCACTCGGCGTCGGTAAGGACGTCGTCGGCCAAATTCAGGGTCAGTTGCTCGAGCCGGGTCATGTCTTCGCCAATTGTTTTTGGATGCAGTCACGCAAGCCGAGCCGGATGCGGGCCAGATGCTGGCGGGTGGCTTTCACGGTGCGGCCCAGATGCGCGGCAATTGCCGCAAAATTGTGGCCGGCTTGATAACGCAAGCGCACCACTTCAGCCGAGGCCGGCGGCAGTTGCTCCGCACATTTTTGAAGCGCCTGCTCCAAACGGTCGCTGGCAGCGGAGTCAAAGGCAGCATCGTAATTTTGCAGGACGTGAGTTTGATACACCTCGAGCCGCCGATCTTCGCGCTTCCGGCGACGGAGTTCCTGCCGGACTTCATTGCGCGCAATCTCTTTGAGCCAGGCGCCGAAGTCCCGGCCCGATTGGTAGCGGTGAAGATGCTGGTAGGCGTTGATGAACGTCCGCTGGACCAGGTCTTCGGTTTGTTCGCGGTTGAACAACATGGCCGACACAACCTTCCAGACCTCGTGTTGATAAGCGCGGACAATGGCTTCATAAGCGTCAATGTTGCCGCCGAGGACGCGCGTCACAATGGTATCGGTTTCTGTGGGGGTCTTGCCCATCCATTTGCATTATGCCACAGTCGCCTGAATTCAACACATAAACTTGTATAATCATTCGCGGTCTTATCGGAACCTGCTTGGCGAGAGAAACATTGCCAAATAAGTATCTCGCCATCCGCGCGTAAATCGTAAATCGTAAATCGTAAATGGCCGCCACGATCGGCATTGCAACTCGCGAATTGGCCGCAAGCATTGTCCAACGTTTGCAGACGGCGGGACACAGCGCTTTCTGGGTGGGCGGTTGCGTGCGCGATTTTCTGATCGGACGCGAGCCGCAGGATTACGACATCGCCACGGACGCCAAACCGGCGCAGGTCGAGAAACTGTTCAAACGCACCCTGCCGGTCGGACGCAAATTCGGGGTGATGATTGTGGTCGAAGCCAGGCACCAATTCCAGGTCGCCACCTTTCGCGCCGAGGCTGACTACCAGGACGGCCGCCGGCCGGGGAAAGTAGTGTTCAGCAACGCCCAAGCGGATGCACAACGCCGCGATTTCACAGTCAACGGGCTGTTTTACGATCCGGTAGCCGGGAAACTTCACGACTGGGTCGGCGGCGAAAAGGACCTGCGGGCAAAAATCATACGCACCATCGGGCAGCCGGAAGAGCGTTTTGCCGAAGACCATTTGCGGCTGCTCCGCGCGGTGCGGTTTGCCGCGCAACTCGGTTTCGAAATCGAGCCGCAAACGTTTGCCGCCATCAAAACGCTCGCGCCGCAAATCCGGCTCATCAGCGCCGAACGGAGTCGTGATGAACTCATCAAACTGTTTGCACCGCCGATCCTGGGAGCGCCGGCATCTTGCCGGCAAACTTTGCCGTCCACGGATTTGCGGCCCGCCGGCAAGATGCCGGTGCCACCGGCGGCTGCGGCCCGTGGCCTGGTGCTACTGCGCGACAGTGGATTGTTGTTTCATGTTTTGCCCGAACTCATCGCCACGATCGTGTGCGAGCAATCGCCCGATTTTCATCCCGAAGGTACCGTGTTCGAGCATATCCGGTTGATGCTCGAAAAATTGCCGCTCGACGCGCACCCGTCGTTGCCCTGGGCGGTGATACTGCATGACATTGCCAAGCCGGCCACGGCGGAATGCGACGCCCGGACCGGGGCAATCCACTTTTACGGTCACGAAAAAGTTGGCGCGGCGATGGCCGAAAGAATTATGCAACGGCTGCGGTTTCCCAAAAAGCAAATCGCGGAAATTGTCGCGTGCGTGCGACAGCACATGCAGTTCAAGGACGTGAAGCAGATGCGTAAGGCGACGTTGCGGCGGTTGCTCATGCGCGAAACGTTTCCGCTGGAACTGGAGTTGCACCGGCTCGATTGCCTCGGGTCACACGGGGACCTGGAGCTTTATGATTTCCTGTTGGCACAGGCGGCTGAATTAAAAAAGAAACCAACCATCCGTCCGCCCCTGCTTACCGGAAAAGATTTAATCAAACTGGGCATGAAGCCCGGTCCGGCCATGGGCGCGTTGTTGAATGAAATCCGTGAGCGCCAATTGCAAGACGAAATCAGAACGCCTCGCGAAGCCCGCCGGTGGGCAAAAAGTCAGATAGAAAAGACGCGTTGAATTTGCTGCGACCGGATACCACTTGAATTGGCACCGCGCAGAAACGGTAAAAACGAAGCGCCGATCTCTCGATCGGCAACCCGCGCGAATGCCACGACCGGGCCGAACTGGAGTTCGGCGCTCCGGTATTGAGGTTGGGCTATGCCCGACTGCTTGCCCGGTGATTTTGGCTTTTTTATCGGCCGGTTTTTATTCATGCTGGTTTGCCGTTGGGAATTGAACAATACCGACTATGCCAATTCAACTTCGGGACAAATCACAATGCAAATATGACCTGATTGCGCTGGGCGAAATCATGCTGCGGCTCGACCCCGGCGAGGGCCGCATCCGCACGACGCGTGAATTCAGGGCCTGGGAAGGTGGCGGTGAATACAACGTTGCCCGCGGCCTGCGCCGCTGCTTCGGCCTCAAGACCGCCGTCTGCACCGCCTTTGCCGACAACGACGTCGGGTGGCTCATCGAGGATTTTATTTTTCAGGGCGGTGTGGACACGGAATTCATCAAGTGGATGCCGTTTGACGGCGTGGGTCGCACGGTGCGCAACGGGTTGAACTTCACCGAGCGCGGGTTCGGCGTGCGCGGGGCGGTGGGCGTTTCCGACCGCGGCCATTCCGCCGCCAGCCAGCTCAAGGCAGGTGATTTCGATTGGGACGCCATCTTCGGCAGGGCCGGCGCGCGCTGGCTGCACACCGGCGGCATCTTCGCCGCGCTCAGCGACACCACACCGCAACTCGTCATCGAGGCGGTCAAGAAGGCCAGGCAATACGGCACCATCGTCAGTTACGATTTGAATTACCGCCCGTCGCTCTGGAAATCCATCGGCGGCCAGAATCGCGCACAGGAGGTGAACAAGGAAATCGCCAGATACGTGGACGTGATGATTGGCAACGAAGAGGACTTCACCGCCTGCCTCGGGTTTCATGTCGAAGGCGCGGATGAAAATCTCCTGCGCCTGGACGTGTCGGCGTTCAAGACAATGATTGAAACGGCGGTGAAGACGTATCCAAACTTCAAGGCGACCGCCACCACGCTGCGCGCGGCGAAGACGGCAACCGTCAACGATTGGGGTGCGATTTGCTGGATGGACGGAAAATTTTACGAATCGAAAAAATATCCCGACCTCGAAATCCTCGACCGCGTGGGCGGCGGCGATAGTTTCGCCAGCGGTTTGATTTACGGTTTGATGACCACCGGTGACCCGCAACAGGCGGTGGATTACGGCGCGGCACACGGCGCCCTGGCGATGACCACGCCGGGCGACACTTCCATGGCTTCGAAGGACGAGGTGGAAAAATTGATGAAAGGCGGCGGCGCGCGCGTCCAAAGATAGCGGCGGAGCGGCAACTCCGCACCGCCACATCGGTAGGGCTGCGCTGCTGCGCAGCCCAAGCTGTTACCGCTGTATTCGCGCTGAGCCGCCTTTGGCGAAGGCCTTGACCTGTTCCACCGTCGCCATTGTGGTGTCGCCGGGGAACGTGGTCAGCAGCGCGCCGTGCGCCCAGCCCAGCTTCACCGCCTGTTCCGGTTCTTCGCCCGTCAGCAGCCCGTAGAAAAAGCCCGAGGCGAAGCCGTCGCCGCCGCCGACGCGGTCGTACACGTTCAATTCAGCCGTCGGCGCGGTGTAGGTCTTGCCGTCAATCCACGCCACGGCACTCCAGCTATGATGATTCGTCGAATGGACTTCGCGCAGCGTGGTCGCGACGATTTTGGCCTTCGGATACTTCTTTACCACCTGGTCCATCATCCCGAAAAATACGCTTGGATCGAGCTTGGATTTGGCAACCACGTCCGGGCCTTTCAAGCCGAGGCCTTTTTGCAAATCCTCCTCGTTGCCGACCAACACGTCGCAATGCTCGACGATGCGTTTCATCACCGACAACGCCTTTGCCTGTCCGCCCCAGATGTCCCAGAGTTTCTGGCGGAAATTCAAATCGAACGACGTGATGGCGCCCGCCGCTTTCGCCGCTTTCATGCCTTCAATAATCAATTCGCCCGTGGTTTCGGAAAGCGCGGCGAAGATGCCGCCGCTGTGGAACCAGCGCACGCCCTGGCCGAAAATTTCCTTCCAATTGAAATCGCCCGGTTTGAGCAGGCCGCCCGCCTCGTTACTGCGGTTGTAGAACACCACCGGCGCGCGGACGCCATAGCCGCGGTCGCTATAGACTGTCGCGTGGTTCGGGCCGCGGACACCGTCGTGTTTGAACCTTTTGTAAAACGGTTTGACGCCCATCGCCTTCACGCGCTCAGCAATCATGTCCCCGATGGGATAATCCACCATGGCGCTGGCGACACCGGTATTCAGACGGAAGCAATCGGCGAGGTTGGCGGCGCAGTTGAATTCGCCGCCGCTGACGTGGATTTTGCACTCCGTCGCTTTGCGGAAAGGGATGATGCCGGTATCGAGGCGATGGACCAGGGCGCCGAGGGACAGGAAGTCCAGCGCGCCTTTTTCGGGGATGTTCAAACCATATTTCATTCTGTTTTCCTGACAATTTAAGATTTTTAGCCCGGTCATTTTGTGGAAGAAATTCCCAAAAGCCCGGGGTTTTGGTGCGTGACACAACTAGCAGAACGAGCGCGAGTTGTCTGTAAAAAAATGGGGGCGATGTCGGGTGCTTCCGTTTGGAGTTCCGCCTTCAGGCGGCCTGTTTCAGTTCAGCCGCGTAAACGCGGAACTCCGAAGGCCGGCTCGTGTTGACTCACGGTTAACTTCGCTCGCATTCACCAAACTTTGCGCGTCACACAAGCGATGTAAGCGGGGATTTCAAATCGCGTCTGGACTTTAGGGGAAATCGCTGCTTTAGTTGATTCGTAATGGTTGGCATTCCTATTCATTTTTCAGCAAAACCATACGACCGGAAAGGATTTTGCCGTTGTGGGCTTCATCCTTCTTGGTTGGATGCTTCTCACTTTCATCCTTTGGCTGATTTTTGGTGGAAAATCAAAGTAGCCCACTATTTTCGAACTGTACCACTACCAATCATTCCGCAACGTTGCCATACCGGATGGATGTGGTGTAACTTAAGCAGCAATCTATGCTTTATTCCGAGCGCGGTTCGCCGAAGGCCAAGTTGTCGTTGGACGATTTGCGGGAGGGTTTGTACAAGTCGCTGGCCCGCCTCGGCAAGCCCAAGCGGGTGCTCGTCGTGCCGCCGGATTTTACCCGGTTCCATTCGCAGGCGGGCATTTTGACGAAGCTCATCTACGATTACTATGACGAGCGTTTGACGGCTGTGCTGCCGGCGCTGGGCACGCATTCGCCGATGACGCCGAAGCAGATTGCCGAAATGTATGCCGGAGTGCCGCCGGAATTGTTCCGCGTGCACAACTGGCGCACGGGTGTCGCCACCGTCGGCGAGGTGCCTGCGGATTTCGTCAAAGCAACAACCGACGGCACGGTGGATTTCCCCTGGCAGGCCCAACTGTCCAACCTGATCTGGACGGGCAAATACGATTTGATTCTGTCCGTCGGCCAAGTCGTTCCGCACGAAGTCGCTGGCATGGCCAGTTACAACAAAAACATCTTCATCGGCACGGGCGGCACTCACAGCATCAACAAGAGCCATTTCATCGGCGCCGCCTACGGCATGGAACGGATGATGGGGCGCGCGGACACGCCGGTGCGGCGCATTCTCAACTACGCCTCCGAACATTTTATCAAGCACCTGCCCATTGTTTACGTGCACACGGTGGTGGGAAGCGACGCCAAAGGCCGGTTGCACGTGCGCGGCCTTTACGTGAGCGATGACGGGTCCGGTTTTGACAAGGCGGCGGCGCTGTCGCTCAAAGTGAACTTCGACCTGCTCGATAAACCGCTCAAGAAAGTCGTGGTTTATCTCGACCCGGGCGAATACAAGAGCACGTGGCTGGGCAACAAGAGCATTTATCGCACGCGCATGGCCATGGCCGACGGCGGCGATTTGATTGTGCTTGCGCCCGGCCTGAAGGAATTCGGTGAGGACGAGGAAATTGACCGGCTCATCCGCAAATACGGTTATCGCGGCACCCCGGTGACGCTGGCGGCGGTGAAGGCCAACGCCGGATTGCAGAACAATCTCAGCGCCGCAGCGCACCTCATCCACGGCTCCTCCGAAGCCCGGTTCAATATCACGTATTGCCCCGGCCATCTTACACGACAGGAAATCGAGAGCGTCAATTTCAAATACGCCGACCTGAAAATGATGACGGCCCGCTACGACCCGGCCAAGCTCCGGGACGGCCTGAACATCATGCCGGATGGCGATCAAATCTTTTACATTTCAAACCCGGCGCTCGGTTTGTGGGCTTATCGCGGGCGCTTCAAGGATTAATGTGTAAGCCACGGAGGCCGCTTTGAATCGAAGAACTGCCGGCCTGATTACGGTCGCGATGGCGGCGGGGTTGTTGACAGTCGGGTTGTGGCCTTTTGATTTTCGGCCGCCAAACCACGTGAGCTGGCTCAAAGACCGCGCCGGCATATCATTCCAACCGGACAGCGTCGCCTATGACTCTGAACCGACTGATTGGTCCGCGCGGGGTCAAGCGGACCAACCGGCGGCGTTCACGATGGAACTGTGGCTTGAACCCGGTCACGTCCCGCCCGCCGATTTGTTCGATATTCTGACGATTGACGACGGTAATTCCCCGCCGCCGGTCATGTTGTTTCAATGGAAAACAGAATTGCTGCTGCGCGTCCGCGACCGAGCCAGCCATCGGGAATTTCGGGAGGTTGGGCCGAGCGGATTTCTGGCTGAACAAACGCCCCGTTTTATCACCATCACCGTGACTCCAGCGGGGACGACGTTTTATTCGAACGGGGCTCTGCTGAAAAATTATCCGAATTTCACCGTGCCCAATTCGCAATTGAATGGCCGCCTGATTCTCGGAAATGCGGCCGAGGGCAAGCATCCCTGGACGGGAAACCTGTTTGGCCTGGCCTTCTACAGCCGCGCTTTGGCTGCCTCCGAGGTCGCGCAACATTGTGCGCTTTGGACAAACAACCAGACCGATCAGTTGACTGCTGAACCCGGCCTCACTGCGTTGTATCGTTTCGGCGAGGGCAATGGGCAATGGGCGAATGACCTCTCGGCGAACCGGCATCGGCTGTTGATTCCAGCACAATACACTGTCCTGCAAAAACGCGTGTTGGAACTGCCGTGGGGACCGGACCCCATTGAATGGTCCGATCTGGACGACGTCGCGATCAATATCCTGGGCTTTGTGCCGTTCGGATTTATGGCCTACCGCTACCGTCGTTTGGCCAGACCAGACATCCGGAATCGAAATATCGTCTGGGCAATCTGCGTCGGCGCGATAATCAGTCTGGCCATTGAACTCATCCAGGTCTGGCTGCCGAATCGCACGTCGTCCGCAACTGATCTTTTCTGCAATACGCTGGGGACACTTCTGGGCGCTTTCCTGGCAGCAGAGCTGCGAAGCAGGACAGCTCCTCCCGAAAGTGCCGCTGAAACCAGGTCGGGTTGAACGGCTCCATTTGCCAATGTGGCAGGCGCAATCGCCGAGCCAAAAATGCCCATCCCGATCTTGCGCAAAGGAGGAGAACACGAGACAATCGCGTGGCTTGATCGCGTGTTTCACGCGGCACCGGGCCACAATCAAAGGCCACGGGCCGCAACGGGTTGGGACAGGTTAAAATTTTTATGAAAACACCTGCGGAACTTTTTTCTCTCAAAGGGCGAGTGGCCGTCGTCATCGGCGGCACGGGCGAATTATGCGGTACGATGGCGGAAGGTTTTGCAGCCGCGGGCGCGACGGTCGCGCTCGTCGGACGCGACGCGAAGAAGGCCCAGGTCCGGCTGGACAATATTTCCAAAGCCGGCGGCAAGGCGGAATTCTTCCCGTGCGACACAACTTCCAAAGCCGGGCTGCAAAAACTGCTGGCCGACGTGCTGGCCAAATGTGGCCGCGTGGATGTGCTGATGAACGGCGCGGGCGTGAATTCCCCGACGCCATTTCTCGACATTTCCGAGGAAGAAATCGACCGCATTCTCGCCGTTAACCTGAAGGGGCTGATGCTGGCATGCCAGATTTTCGGCAAGCACATGGTCGAACAAAAGTCCGGCAGCATCATCAACGTCGGTTCGGCCTCGGGATTGAATCCGCTGTCGCGCGTGTTCACCTACTCGGCATCGAAAGCCGCCGTGCATAACATTTCCAAAAACCTCGCGCGCGAGTGGGCCACGCACGGCGTGCGCGTGAACATTCTGGTGCCGGGGTTTTTCCCGGCGGAACAAAACCGGAAAGTGTTAAGCCCCGACCGGGTAAAGACCATTCTGGCCAAAACACCGATGGCGCGTTTCGGCGAGGTGCAGGAACTGGTCGGCGCGGCGCTGTTGCTGGCCTCGGACGCGGGCAGCTTCATCACCGGCACTGAACTGGTGGTGGACGGCGGGTTCGACGCGATGACGATCTGAGTTCGTTAAATAAGTAACCGGTTAAATGTGTAACCTGTCGAGGCGTCTCCGCCCGTTTGACTATTTCAACCCATTTAACCAACTACTGTTTAACCTTTCACAAATCCGTAATTGGTTTGTGCCGCGGTACCAGCGCCTTCATAATCACCCAGGCCACCAGATAACTGAACGCACAGATGATGAACATGATGAGGTAGGCGGTTTGTGGTGTATCGACAAAGGCATCGCGCAGCCGGCCTTGCAGCAATTGGATCAGCACACCTCCGATGCCCCCGGCCATCGTGCCGATGCCGATGACGGAAGCGACGGTCTTCTTGGGAAACATATCGGAGACTGTCGTGAACAGGTTCGCTGACCAGGCTTGATGGGCAGTGCAACCGATGCAAATCACGGCAACGGCCAGCACTGAAGCCCAACCCCCGAAACGGGCGACGTTGCCAAAGTATTGTGTCGTCATTACAGCCAGCGGGAAAAGGGCGATGGCGAACATCGTCGCCATGCGCGCTTTGTAAACCGCCATGCCGCGTTTGATGAGGGTCAACGGAATGCTGCTGCCGTAAATGCTGCCGAGGATGGCGATCCCATAGACGATAAAAGTGGGCAGGCGCACCTCGCTTTGCGTCATTTTGAATTGATCGTGCAAATAGGCGGGCAACCAGAACAAATAAAACCACCAGATGCCGTCGGTCATGAATTTGCCCACGATGAATGACCAGAGTTGGCGATAGCTGAACAAGCGCAACCACGGAACAGCCCCCTGATCCTCGGCCTGGGTGTTGGCGATCACTTCGTCGTCAATGTGGATGTAATCCCGTTCGGCCTGGGAGAGCCGCGGGTGTTTTGAAGGTGGATAGTAAAGCCAGAACCAGAAAATCAACCAGAAGAACCCCATCGCTCCGGTAATGATGAAGGCCCATTTCCAGCCACGCGCGTCGCCGAAATAGACCATGCAGGTTGGCACGATGAGCGCCGCCACCATGGCACCGCCGTTCGAACCGGCATTGAAAATAGACGTGGCCAGCGCGCGTTCCCGCTTGGGGAACCACTCGGCCACGGTTTTGATGGAAGCGGGAAAGTTGCCGGCTTCGCTGATAGCGAACAGGCTCCGGACGGCAATATGCATCACCAGCAACCGCCCGACGAAAGCGTTGAGAATCCCGAAAACGGACCACGCGATGAGCGAAAGCGCCAGACCCAGCTTCGTGCCGATCTTGTCAATGAGCCATCCGGCAAAGACGGTCGCCAGCGCGTAGACGCCGGTGAACGCCGAAGTCAGATAGGCAAAATCCGAATTCGTCCATCCAAAGCCGCCCTGGGCCTCCGGCCGGCAGAAAAACGGCTGCAAATAGCTGATAACCTGGCGGTCCAGGTAGTTGAAAGTGGTGGAAAAAAACAGCAGCGCGCAGACGACCCAGCGGAAATTGCTCGAAGCCGGCCGCGTTTGGTCCGAGGAAGTCATAGCTGCAAAATTATCCGAAACCAACCCCGCCGTTCAAGCGTTGAAATCCATCTTTACAAACCGGTGGCCCTTATGCCACGCTCTGTCATTATGTTAAAAAAATTTCTGGCCGTCCTGCCCCTCCTGTTGCTGACCGGTTGCGCCACCACGTTCACGCGCCTGACGCCGCTGAATCAGCCGCGCAATGCCGATAACCAATATCCCGTCGAAGTCATGTTCAAGTCCTCGCAGCAATCGCTGCGCTGGGACAGCATCCAGGCGTACGTGCTCGTTGATGGCGTGCCCAATGCGATGCGCCAGGTGCCGATGATGCAGAATCGTTGGGAAGGATTCGTGCGGGTGCCTCCGGAGACAAATTCCGTCAGCTACCGGTTCAAATTCGATTATCTCTACAACGCTTTCGGCCAGCCGCCCAAGCCGAACAGTGTCTCTTCGCCGGTGTACAAGCTGACGATCATCGAACCGTAAGCGGAAGGGAGCGCGATCCCGATGCGCCCGCAATAATGCGGGGCGCGGGCGTCAGTGCCGGGGCCGGAGCACGATGGCTTTTTTATCCGAGCCTTCCACCTCCACGCTGTGCGTTTCCACGTCGGGATCGTCTTTCAAGGAGTGGTGCACGATGCGGCGGTCAAAGGCGTTCAGTGGTTCCAATTCCACCGCGTCACCCCAGCGCCGGACCTTCTCGGCGGCGTCTTTGGCTTTTTTTACGAGCGCTTCACGGGCCTGCGCGCGGTAACCGCCTACATCCACCATCACCTTGGGTGAGTTGGGGTCCTGCTGGAAAAGCAGGCGATTGGTGATGTACTGCAAATCGGCCAGGGTCTGGCCCTGGCGGCCGATGAGCCGCCCGGCGTCGTCAGTCTTCACATCGAGCAAAAGGCCTTCCTCGAGCTGGTGCTCTTCAACCGCGGCTTGAAAGCCGAGGGACACCAGAATTTTTTCCAGAGTTGCTTTCGGTTCGGCAGGCATGGTTTCGTTAAATAAGTAACTGGTTAACCAGGTGATTGGTCAGACGAGAGGCCGCAAGTGCCATTCCATTTAACTCATTTAACCAATCACGAATTACTAACTTCATTTTTTCCGTTTTTGCGGCGGCGTCAATGCCGGATTAGTCACCGGCGTCCCGGGGTCGCGCAGGTTTTTCGTCAGCTTGGTTTGCAGAATGGTCAGCAAATTGTTTACCGTCCAGTAGAGTGCCAGTCCTGCCGAATAGTTGTAGAGGAAAATCAAAAAAATCAATGGCAGGTAGCGCATGATTTTGGCCTGCGTCGGGTCCATGCCCGGCGAGGGCGGCGTCAGATGCGACTGCCACAGCATCGCCCCGCCCATCAGGAGCGGCAACAGGTTGAACGGGAAATTGATGCCCGGAATCATGAACAAGGTGTCCGGCTTGGACAAATCCCTGGCCCACAGGAAACTGGCGCCCCGCAATTCAATCGCGCTGCGCAGCATCGTGAAGAAGCCGATGAATACCGGCGTCTGGATCAACATCGGCAAACAGCCGCTCATCGGGCTCACCTTGTGTTTGCGGTAAAGTTCCCACTGCTTGGACGTGAGCTTCTGTACGTCGTCTTTGTACTTTTCCTGGAGGGCCTTCAGCTCCGGCGCGAGCGCCGCCATCCGTTTCATTGAGCGCGTGCTCTTGGCCATCAACGGCCAGAAAACCGCGCGCAGCAGGATGGTGATCAGGACGATCACCCAGCCATAGCCGAGTTTGGTGACATCGTGCAGCCAGTTCATCGCCAGCAGCAACGGCTTAGCGCAAAAACCAAAAAAACCGTAAAAGCCCATCACGTTGTCGGCATGATTTTGAAATTGCGCGCCGATGCCCGCCAGCGTCCGATACTCCTTCGGTCCGGCATAGAGCACGATTTGGCGCTCGACCGTCTGGTTGGTCGCCAGCGTCTGCGCCGGATAAACCAGGGCCGTCTGGACGCCTTGCGGCGGCGGCGCGCCCGGAATCGGTTCGACATTCGGGAACGGCGGCAGGGTGACGGGCCACGCAACGATTTGTTCCGCCGGCAGCTTGGGCATCGCCAGCAGCGCGAAAAATTGATTGTGCGCCGCGGCCCAAACGACGTTGTTGGACCCGGCCACATATTCCGAACGGGGCGCGCCGTGGAAACAACCGAAGCCTGCTCCCGAAAACCATGAGAACGGGGTATCGCGGGTACTGGCGCCGTCAAACCACATCGCGCCTTCGTACATGGCATAGCTGCTGTCATCCGGCCCCATCGGCGTGGCCGTGCCGACCACCAGTTCCTGCGCCGGCACCGCGAGCGGTTTGTCCGAAAGGTTTTCCAACCGGACGCTGGCGTTCACCAGATAATTTGAGCTGAGATGAAACTCCTTCACGAGCCGCAGGCCGTTCGTGAACGATTTTTCCGCGCGAACTCCATCGTCGGTCTTCGTCAAGGTGAAAACGCCGTCGCCGATGAAACCGGCATCACCCAATACCGTCAACGCCGGCAACGGCGCGCGGGTGTTCAACGTGGCCACGCCGTTGCTCAAGGTTGCGTCTTCAAGCTTCCAGCGCGCGGAAACGGTTTCCGGGTAATCAAGCAGCTCGACCAGTTTCAATCCGCCGCCGCGCGAAGTGAATGTATAACGGGCACGCCGGTTTGTGAGCAACAGTGTTTGTTCTGCAACGTTGGTGGGAAAAGTTCCGGATTCAACATAGTGGCCGCCCGCTCGGGCAAACGCCTCTTCCAACTGCTTATTTACATCGGCCGCGTTTGTTAAGACACCACTGGTGGCAGTCGCCGTCGCGACGGGATGGGCGCGCGCGTATTCTGCCTGTTGTCGCATACCCTTTTGCTGCTCGTAAAAACACAGGAGGAGCAGGATGGCGCAAATGCTGACAACGATGATGCCGGTGCGGTCCATGTGTAGTTAAAATCCGAACTCCGAATTTCGAATTCCGAAATCTTTTGGTGGCACCGGATCGTTTCCACCCGCGCCCCACGGATGACAGCGGCAAATCCGTTTGGCCGCCAGCCGGCCACCGGCGACGGCGCCATGTTTTTGAACCGCCTCCAGCGCGTAGTGCGAGCAGGTCGGCGTGAAACGGCAGCCGCCGGTCGGCCCGAACAAAAACGTCTGCAGCGGGGAAATCGTGAGTTGATAGGCGCGAATGGCCAGAGTCAAAATCCAAATGACGAATGACGAAAACCCAACTGAGGCAAGCGCGTTGTTTTTATCATTCGTCATTGGGATTTCCTTCGTCATTCGGATTCAGGCATTGGTCATTTCACGATCAATCCGGCCCGTTTCAGTGCCACGAGAAAATCCCTCTCCACGTCCGCAAAATTCTTCCCGGCAATGGAATTTCGCGCCACCAGCACCAGTTCCACCGGTTGGGAGAATTCATGCTGGTGCTGCCGGAAACTCTCGCGGAGGAGGCGCCGCGCGCGGCTGCGCTCCACTGCGCCGCCGATTTTCCGGCTGGTAACCACGCCCAGCTTCGGGGCCGCGCCGTCCGGCAGCCGGTTCCAGTTGGCAATGAGACAACCTTGCGCGAGTCGTTCACCCTGCTGCCGGAGCCGCGCGAAATCACGATTCTGCCCCAGGCGCAGGGCGCGGCCCAGCCGCAGGCGTCCGGGGGCCGGCGTCCGGGGGCTGGCGTCTGGGGACGAGGCGGGCATGAACACACGGGTCAGACGGGCGTCAGGCGTTTGCGGCCTTCCCGGCGACGGTTGCGCAGCGTGGCGCGGCCGCTTTTGGTGGATTTGCGGGCGAGAAACCCGTGCTGCCGTTTGCGGCGGATTTTTGACGGTTGATATTGACGTTTCATAAATCAGCTTCCTTCCGGCTGAAAAACCGGAACGTGCGAGGATAGCCATGAAACCACTTGTGTCAAGGCAGGTTTGGCGTTACTTCACATTCGACTCACCCCGGATGCGAATTTTTCGATGTGCTCGCGCAGCGCCCTCTTCCTCATCCAATTATTTGCCGGCGGCGGCGGCTCGCAGGCCCGCGATATAAATGCCGTAATCAAGTCCGTAATGACTGAGATCGGGCAGGGTTTCAACTTTCAGCGGGTCGAATGGCTGCCATAGCTTTCCCCGATAGGGCGGGGCAACAAACAATTCAGAACAAACCAGGCTGCGAATTTTCCGGTCGGGATTTAGCGCGATGCTCAAACAAGGCCAGGTCCAATCGAAAATCAACGCCTGGTTTTCGATGGAACATGTGCCCAGAATGGTAGTATGGAGCGGAACGATTCCCCAGTGTGAGCTTAGCAAACCCTGCAATTTTCCGACGTCCCCTTGCCACTGCCACGTTACGCCGGTCTGCCACAGGGATTGCGCCGTCAGCAAACCAGCCGCCAGTTGCACGAGTTGCCCGCGGCGGGGCTCGATCCAGTGCGGCCGAAACCGCAAAATCAAGGCCGCCGGCAAAAGCGCCAGCGGGACAATCAAATCCAAAGCCCGATTATTGTATTGGATGGCGGTGTTCAATCGGTCTGGCATCAGAAACGGCCAGATGCCCCAAACCAACAATCCGGCCAGCAGGAGGGCGATCACAGCCTTGTGGGAAATAATCCGCCCGACGGTTTCGGAGAACCAAACAGCCAGCATCAGGCCGGTCCAGGCGATTGTCCAACTGAAAGTCCAGCCCAGGTGTCCCAACATATGCAACGTGTCGGACTTGAGGCCGCCATAATTCGCCGGCAATTCCGGCATAAACACGCCGCACAAACCGATGGTCACCCCGGCAAAAAACAGCGCGGCTGCCGTCAGGAACACGAGCCATATCCAGTGGCCTTCCTGTTTTTCACGCCAGGAGCGCCAGCCGGCAAGCAGCGCGAGCACCAGACCCAGGAAGACCTGGGATTCATAGCTGTACAGCATCGCTGTGGCTGAAGCCAGCAGGAGGACGGCCGCGAGAAGTTTGAGCGGGCGGGCAAACAGGATGACAAACAAGGAAGGCCAAAAAAGGGCGTGAGCCAGAATATGTTCGCCCACCGCCATGATCGCTGCGTTCAAATAACCCATTCCGCAGCCGGCCATCGCCAGCCAGAAATTCTCCGGAGAAATCCGCCAGCAACAAAACAGGGCCACCGGCCAGGGCAGAAAACATCCCAATCCAAACGCCAGACGCAGCCAGGCCAGATTGGTCACGCCCAGTTTGATGGCCAGTACCAGCGGAAATTCAAAAATGTAAAACGCAAAATGCCGTGACCACATAAACGCAACGAAATTTTGCGCCTGCAAAACCCGGATAAATTCGTGTGCGCCATCGGCGTAGAGACAGCGGCTGGAAAAAATGGCCGCGCCCGTCCATAAGGCGAAGATGATGCAGGCCGCGCCCATCAAGCCTGGCTTCTCAACTCCGGGCGTTTGCACTTCAACCGTTTCCATCATTTCACATTCAGCTCGCGCTGGATGCCGAATTTCTCGATGCGTTTGCGCAGCGTGGCGCGGGTGATGCCCAGCAGCTTGGCGGCATGGACCTGATTATTGCTCGTTTCCTTGAGCGCTTGAATGACCAGCTCGCGCTCCACGGCGGGTATGACTTTAAATTTTGGATCGCGCCTCGCCCACTGGAACAATTGCCGGGCCAACGCGGCGGTGTCTCCCGTGGCAGCGACGACCGCGTCGCCAGTCGAGGACGGCGAGATGCCCCCACCACTCTGACCGGAAATTTCCGGCGGCATATCACCGAATAAAATCGCGTCGCTCTTGGCCATGACGTGCGCGCGGCGGATTACATTCTCCAGTTCGCGCACATTGCCCGGCCAATGATATTTTTCCAGCGTCCGGATGACACCGGCGGCGATGGACTTCGGTGGGCGCTGCTGCTCCCGCGCGATTTTCTCCAGAAAATAATTCACGAGCAACGGGATGTCGCTGCGCCGGTCGCGCAACGGCGGGATGTGAATGCGCACCACGTTGAGCCGGTAAAACAAATCCTCGCGGAACTGCCGCGAGGCCACCGCTTGTTCCAGGTTCTTGTTCGTAGCGGCGATGACGCGCACATCCACCTGGATGGGCTGGTTCCCGCCGACGCGCTCGAACGTGCCCGATTGCAGGACGCGGAGGATTTTTGTCTGCGTGGCCGGCGTCATGTCGCCGATTTCATCGAGAAAAATCGTGCCCTGGTTGCATTGCTCGAACTTGCCGATGCGTTGGAGCGTCGCCCCGGTAAACGCGCCGCGTTCGTGGCCGAACAGTTCACTCTCGAGCAATTGCTCGGGAATGGCCGCGCAATTCACCGCCAGGAACGGCTGCCGGGCGCGGTGGCTGTGATGGTAAATGGCGCGGGCAACGAGTTCCTTGCCGGTGCCGCTCTCGCCGGTAATGAGCGCGGTGGCGTCGCTGGCGGCCACCTGGCCGATGAGTTTGAAGACCTGTTGCATGGGCTCGCTGCGGCCGACGATGCCCAGTTCGTAATCCTCGGATTGCAGCAGCGGTTCGTAGGAGACCACCTGTTTCATGTCGCGCGCGGCCTTGAGCGCGTTGGCAACGAGTTCCTTGAGCCGGGGCACGTCGAACGGCTTGAGCAAATAATCGTAAGCGCCCAGTTTCATGGCCTCGATGGCCGTCTGCGTGGTGCCGTAGGCGGTCATGAGGATGACGAGGAGGCGGGGATCGGCGGCGCGGATGCGGCGGAGCGTTTCCAGACCGCTCAGGCCGCTCATGCGCACATCCATCAGCACCAGGTCGGGTTTGAATTTAGGAATGACCTTCAGCCCTTCCTCGCCGGAAGAGGCCGTGGTCACTTCGATTTCCGGCGAATCGAAGATCCGCTGGAATGAATACCGCACGTCTGCCTCGTCATCAATCAGCAGCAGTTTGCTCATTTCACCGGAACCGAGCATAACGGATTTTCGCCGGGCGGACAGCGAATTTTGCGGGTGGATGAAATTACGGATTGAGGACCGCGCGGTAAAATTGCCGGTCCGCGGGCACACTGTTCGTGTAAGTCCAGCGACTGCCCGCCAGCGTGTTGGTCGCCACCGGCAGCCAGGTTTGCAGATCCGCAGAAACCTGAAGTGCAATCGTCTGGCCGGAAACGCCGTTAACGCCGATACAGAATTGCGCGTTGTTCAATTCGGCAATGTCCAAAACGGGAGGTTGCCGGCTGGAACTGATTTGAACCAGTTGCGGCGTGTAAAGATAACGGGTGTGTGCGCTATCCGAGATCTTTCCGCAAATGGCGTAAATACCCGGCGGCACATTGGTAGTGGTCAAGCCAAGACTCGAATAATAATTCACCGAACCCGGCCCCGTGGCCGGCGGCTGCATTTGGGCGATCAAAACGCTGTTCGAGTTATAGGGATTGAAATCCGTGTCGTAATAAATTTGCAGCGTCAAGTTGGAAGCGCCGGCGTATTGATAATACAGCTTCGTGGCAATCAGGGCGCCTGCCATGACCACGTTGGTCCCGGTGACGCTGAATTTGATGAGGTTCGGCCAGGTCCCGTTGTTGGCGGGCAGCGCCGAGCGATTCGCGTTGGTGCCGGCGCCCAAATCCCAATCCTGATTGTAGCCGTCACGGACAGCATGCCCCTGACCCGCCGGCTGATCGCTGCTGGTGCGATCACCGCCGCCGATCAGGCTGTAAAGGAAGCCGGCATTGGTTCCCTGACTTTCGAAAGCCACCCACCAATTCGTCCGCTCGAGGCCGGTGAGGGTCGCTTCCGTATCGCTGGCCGGAGTGTTCAGGTCAATGCTCCCATGATACCAGAGATGCACGTTGGAATGGCCGTAGTATGGGTCCCCGGTGTTTTGATAGCCACCCGACAGGCTTACCAGTTTTCGCACGTAGGCCCCGGAGACCTGCTCGCCGTGAACGAAAAAATTTATGTTTTCCCAGTAGTTGTCATGGAAAAGAACGTTCTGATAAGTCGCACAGGGCGCATCAACGGCCGAATACAGGAGGGAATCGAGCGGGAAATTAGGATCGTTCAAGGGATGCGGATCCAGTGTCGTCAGGTGATCCACCCAGACGCCCTTGGTGCCCAACAACAGGCTGGTTTGACACATGAGCGAGCCGCCGCGACTGTGGCCGACCAGATGGATCGGCAGTTCACACAACGCGTGGCCATTCAGCTCCGGGATGAAGCTCGGGCTCAACAAGGCGGCGGCCAGATTGGTGGCAATCTGGTACGTATTATAGGAGTTGCCATCCGAGAGCTGGCTCCAGTCGAAGGCGACAACGATTTCGCCCGAATCGGTGGCCGAGGGCGAACTTCCACCCAGGTGCATCCACGTCAGGCTATAGTTCGTGCCGTTGGGAATAAAATACAGTTTGTAAAACGTGTAGTTCGTTCCGCGGAATTGAGAGTAAGCGGGAATTTGATCTGCCATGCCGGTAACCCAGCCGTCGGCATTGCCGTTCAAACCGTGGGTGATGACGGTGACTCCGCTGGCACCGGCCGCACGCGGAATTAAAACCGCTAAACAAAGAACGGCGCCGAACAAACCATGTTGCATCGCTGCGCGAATGGACGGCTTGGCCATAAAATCAACGGAACATAGCACACGTTCAACTCAGGACGAATTTAAAAACTGCCGAACCGAATGCGCGAGGGATTTACCCGCCGGCCATCCTTGGTCCATAGCCGGTTTTTGTCAGGCAGATGGCGACTTTTGCACACAAAAATACGGGATTTCATTGTTTGACCTCGCTCCATTCAACACCTACACTCGCACCCCATTTTGATATGAAAATCATCGTGTGTGATCCGGTTTCGCCCAAGGGCATTGCGCTCCTGCAACAGCGGCCGGAATTCCAGGTGGTGGTATTGCCGAAACGGTTGCCGGAGGCGGAATTGCTCCCGGTGGTGGCCGATGCCACGGCGTTGGTGGTGCGGTCGGAAACGAAAGTCACGCGCAACGTCATCGAAGCCGCGAAACAATTGCGCGTCGTCGGGCGGGCCGGCGTAGGGGTGGACAACGTGGACGTGGAAGCGGCCACGCAGCACGGCATCGTCGTGATGAACACGCCGGGCGGCAATACCGTAACGACTGCGGAATTGAGCTTTGCTCTGTTGCTGGCACTGGCGCGCAAGGTGCCGCAGGCCCACTCCTCAATGACCGCAGGCAAGTGGGACCGCAAACTGTTCCAAGGGCTGGAGCTGGCGGGCAAGACTCTCGGTGTGCTCGGCATGGGCCGCATCGGCTCCGAAGTGGCCAAACGCGCCGTCGCGTTTGGCATGCGCGTCATCGCTTACGATCCTTATCTGACCGAAGACCGCGCCAGGGCCGTCGGCGCGGAATTCGCCGACAGTGTGGACGATGTTTACCGCGTGGCGGATTTTATCACCATTCACATGCCGGTAACGTCGGAAACCAAACACATGCTGAACGCCGCCGCGTTCGCCCGGATGAAGCCCGGTGTGCGGGTGGTGAATTGCGCGCGGGGTGAAATCGTGGTCGAAGCCGACCTCATTGCCGCGCTTGAATCCGGCAAGGTAGCCGGCGCAGCACTGGACGTCTTCGCCGCCGAACCGCTTCCCGCCGACCATCCGTATCGCAAGCAGCCGAATTTGATCCTGACGCCGCACCTCGGCGCGAGCACGGCGGAAGCACAGGAAAAATGCGGCATCGAAGTCGCCGAGGTCATCGCCGGTTACCTGCTCACGGGCGAGGTCCGCAACGCGGTGAACCTGCCGTATCTGGACGCCAAAACCTACGAGCAGGTGAAGCCCTATCTGCCGCTGGGCGAAGCGCTCGGCAAACTACTGGCGCAATTGGCGCCGGCGAACGCCGACCGGCTTTACATCACTTACGGCGGGCACGCGCGCCAGTTGCCGAACATTGATCCGGTCTCCCGCGCGGTGTTGCGCGGCTTTCTGTCCGGCAGCAACTTGAAGGACGTGAACAACGTCAATGTCCGCAGTGTGGCCCAAAGCCTCGGCCTGACCATCGAGGAGAAGAAATCCGACGAACCGGTCACCTTCAATGAATGGTTGCACGTGCAGGTGTTTAATGACGGGAACAAGCTGATTTCCGCCGGGGGAACCTTCTTCGGGTCCCCGAACAATCCGCGCATTGTGCGGCTGTACAGCACGCCGGTGGAAATCCCCGTCAGCGGCACCTTGCTTCTATTGAACAACAAGGACCGGCCGGGCATCGTCGGCTATCTGGGCACGTTACTGGGCAAACACAAGGTGAATATTGCCAACATGAGCCTGGCGCGCGACACGGCAGGCGGGCTGGCGTTGACTGTGTTGAACCTTGACAGTGCGCCGCCGCCGGCGGTGCTTGAAGAACTGCAGAAAGACCCTGACATCAGCAATGTGAAAGTGGTAAAATTGTAACGTCATCGAACCAACAGAAAATGAAGACCAAAATCAAACAGATTTTCCCCATCACCCTCGCCGCGCTGGTTTGCGGAGCCTTCTCCGGACCGGCCGCGGCCGACGCCGCGTCCACGAACGCAGCGGCGGCGGCGATGGGAACCAACTCGAACCCCGAAGCCACAATGGCCGCGTTGTTCGGCGACCCGGTGATTGCCAAGGGCAAGGGCTTCGAGATCAAACAGAGCTTGTTGGATTCCACCTCCAGCAACTTGAAACAAATGTTTGCCGCCCGCGGACTGGCCGCGCCACCCAACGTGGACGGGCAGGCCTTGCAGGCGCTGATATTTCAACAGTTGATCCTCACCAAAGCCACCGAGGCCGACAAGGCCAAAGGCAAAGAGCGTTTCAATAGGTCGCTGCAGACTTTAAAGACCAGCCAGCACCTAACGGATGATGGGTTTAATCAAGTGCTGGACAAACAGTTGGTCTTGAGGGGACAGACGCGCAGCCAGTGGGAGAAACAAAACATTGATCAGGCCACCATCCCGGTCGTGCTGGAACGTGAATTAAACGTCAGTGTGACCGACGCCGAAGCAAAAGACTACTACACCAACCATCCGGCGGATTTCGAGCAACCGGAACAGGTCCGGCTGTGCGATATCCTGCTTTTGACCATAGATCCGAGCACCCGCACGCCTTTGACGACGGACCAACAGGAGGCCAAGCGCAAAAAGATCGATGACCTCCTCAAGCGCGCGCGGGGCGGCGAGAATTTTACGAACCTCGCGGCACAGTATTCCGAAGACATCGCTTCGAAGGATAATAACGGTGAACTACCGCCGCTCTCCCGCGACCGACTGGGTCCGGAACTGGCGGCGGCGGCGTTCTCGCTGACCAACGGCCAGATCAGCGATGTCATTGAAATGGCTTCCGGTTATTGTATCGTCAAGCTGCTGGAGAGAATCCCGGCAAAAATGTTGGCCTACACTGACAAAATTCCGTTGAGCGACACGACCGTGCCCGACAAGATCAAGGAATACCTTACCCAGCAGAAAATAGCGCGGCAGGCGCCGGCGTATCTGGAGAAATTAAAACAGGCATCCGGCGTGGAAATTCTGGACCCAAAGCTGAAGACGATGGTAATGGCGCTGGAAGCAGCCGCCACCAATGCGCCAGCCATGATGCCGGAGCCATGACGCGAGCTTGCCAAAAGCACCGCGTCCAACGATGTTCGGAGACGTTATGAAAATGAAAATGGCCTTTGTGATACTTGCGGTCGTTTGCGCGGGGCTGGCAGTCGCTTTGATTGCCGCCAAAACGACGGTCCACTCCCAGTTGAATGATAAGGACAACGCCATCTTTGACATTTCCAACCAATTGGTGGGCGTCAACGGTGAGCTTGACGAGCTGGGGCAGGTCAACCTTCGGTTGACCAATGACCTTGTCGCCGCGCAACGGGAGGTAACCCGGTTCTCGAACAGCCTGAACGGAGCCTCCAGCGCGCTTGCTTCCGCCAAAGCGACACTCCAGGGCGACCAGGACCAGATCGCCAACCTGAATGGCCGGGTCACCGACCTGGAAGCGCAAAACCGAGTGCTGGATGATCGCGCCGAGGCGCTGACCAACACCATCGCCGCACTGAACGCGCAAATCGCCGAAACCGAACAAAAACTCGCCGATTCCGAAACCAACAATGTCTTCCTCGAAAAAGAATTACAGCAGCAAATCGCGCAAAGGGCTGAACTGGAACGCAAGTTTGATGATATCAACCAGCTCCGTGCCCAGGTCAAAAAATTGCACGACGAAGCGTTTGTTGCCCGCCGGTTGGAGTTAGATCGCAATGGCCCCACCGACCAGAAGGGCGCCCAATTGCTCATGCAGCCGCGTACGGCCGCCTCCATGGCCGCAGCTACTTCGGCCAAGCAAACGACCCATTACGATTTGAACGTTGAAGTCGGTTCCGACGGTTCCGTCCACGTTATTCCGCCGCCGAACAAAGCAACAACGAATTCGCCGGCGCATTAAACGGCCGGCGCCGCGAACCTTAATTCGCAATTGCCGATGCCGACCTACGAATATACTTGCGAAAAATGCGGTCACGAGTTTGAGGCCTTTCAATCGATTACCGCCCAACCGTTGCGGATATGCCCGGAGAAATCCTGTGCCCGGACAAAATGGGGGCGCGGGCGTGTGAAACGCAAAATCAGCGCCGGCGCCGGCGTGTTATTCAAGGGCAGCGGCTTCTATACCACCGATTACCGCAGCGAAGGTTACAAACAGGCCGCCAAAAAGGAGGCCACGGCCCCGAAAACTTCCAGCAGTGATGCCAAATCCGCCCCCCGCAAGACCACTACCGATACGGCCAAACAATGATTCAAACGATTCAACGTTGCATCCTTGCATCGTTGCACCGGTGGGGCAATTGGATGATTCAACGGGGTAAGGGCCCGGCCGTTGTTTCCCTGCTCGTTGGAGGCGTACCGTTTTTGCCGGTGTCTGCCGGCGGGCAACCCTCTCCGCCGGTTGTCAATTCCGTGCAGAGCGCCTCCGGCCAGTTTGTCGTGACCGGCCCGGCGCAGTTTTCGCCGCTCGCTCATTTGCCTGGCGTGGCCGCCAACACCAACTTCGTCTGCCTGGAACCGGCTGTGCTGTCGGTGTCCGCCGAGCGCATCAAAGATTCCCTTCGGCGCCAGCTCGGCATTGAACCCGACGCCGCCTGGCAGGGGAAAATTTTTCTGGTCCTCTATCCGGCGCAATCACTGGACGATGCGGTCACGATTACCTCCCAACCGTTCCTTAACCATTGGAATTATCGGGTGCAATTGCCGGATGTTTTGCCAAAAGTCCGTTTTCTGCGCGCGATGACCGGCGTGTTGCTGCTGGATTTGGCCAATCGGAACGCCCGGCACGAGCATGCCGGGGAAATTCCTGACTGGCTGACCGATGGTCTGGCCCGACAATTGTCCGGGAGCGAATTGCCGGAATTTATCCTGTCGGCGCCGGGCAAACTCATCAACGGCGTGCCGCAGAACCGCCTCGTCGCCACGCAACGCGGGTTGGACCCGCTCGCGGACGCGCACCGCGTGTTGCACGATCACGCCGCGTTGACATTTGATGAATTGAGCTGGCCGACGGACATCCAATTGAATGGCGGGGATGACGGCGTGTATCGCGCCAGCGCACAATTATTCGTGAGTGAATTGCTCCAACTCAAAAATGGTCCGGCATGTTTGCGCGTGATGCTGGCCGCGTTGCCGGGTCGTTATAATTGGCAGACTGCCTTCCAAAGCGCGTTCCACGAGAATTTTCCACGGCCGATTGACGTCGAAAAATGGTGGGCCCTGCAGGTCGTGAGTTTCGCGGCGCTCGGGCCCGGTCCGCGGTGGACACCCGCCGTCAGCCGCGAGAAACTGGATGAAATTTTGAGCGTGCCGGTGGCCGTTTGGACCGCGTCGAACGCCCTGCCCGCGCGCACGGAAGTTTCCTTGCAGGCCGTCATCCGCAATTTTGACCCGCCGCGCCAGTCGGC
>Ga0335085_10000426_pt1 | contig 121115 bp, 75 predicted proteins | sample Lox_Sample_45_FD_206712 | JGI IMG/M metagenome (GOLD analysis project Ga0335085, IMG submission 206712) | Soil microbial communities from Loxahatchee National Wildlife Refuge, Florida, United States - Lox_Sample_4.5 | ecosystem: Environmental > Terrestrial > Soil > Wetlands | place: USA...
ATCCTTACCCCAGCGTGCGTTTCGCCGTTACGCATCCGAGGTAAGAGCCGTATGAGGTAATTCTTCAAGTACGGATCCGTGCGGGGGGCGTTGGGTAACCAGCGTCCCTACCGCGACCGAACCCAGATTTCGGCTGCAAAATCAGGAAACGAACCCAAGGAACCCAGAAACGAACCCGAGCTCCGCCCGCTCGTTGGACGTGGGCTCGTTGGTCTGAGGCCCAAGACTTCGCCAGGATTCAAAATCCATTGCCCGGAGGCGCAGTTTACCCAATGAGATACCGATCTCGAACGTTCATGTTGCTCTACATACTGCTCGCAGTCTTTGCCTCATCGCTCGTTACGACCCGTCTCGATGCCGTCAAGAAACCCAAAGAGCCAGCGAAGGAGGCCGCATCCGCCGAGCCCGCCGCGGTCCCGAAGCCGGATATCCCGGACCTCGGTTTCATCAGCCGGTTACGCGAGGAAGAATTCAGCCACGGCCAGGTGATGGACATCATGAGTCATCTCACCGACGATATCGGCCCTCGCCTGACGGGCTCGCCCAACATGAAGAAAGCGAACGATTGGACCCGCGACCAACTCAGCGAGTGGGGCCTGACCAACGCTCACCTGGAGCCATGGGGTACCTTCGGCCGCGGATGGGCGTATCAACTGTGTGAAGTCCGCATGGTCTCGCCAGACTACATGCAGTTCCTAGCTCTCCCGGAGGCATGGACGCCGGGAACGAACGGTCCCATTCGCGGCGAGGTGGTGCACGTGATCGCCGGCAATTCAGCCGACCTCGAAAAGTATCGCGGCAAACTCGCCGGCAAAATCGTGCTGTTCGGCGAAGCGCGCACTCCGGAACCCATCGAGAAGGCCTTGTTCGAGCGTGATGCCGACGCTGACTTGGCGCGGATTGCGAACTTCGAGGTTCCAGCCCAGGCGGGGCCGCCCGCGCGCCGGCCCGAGTTCGCGGAACGCTTCCGATTCCAGCAGGAACTGCCAAAATTCTTCGCGGATGAGCACGTGGCCGCAGTGCTGGATATCACACGCCAGCCGGGCCAGGACGGCACGATTTTCGTACAGTCCGGCGGAAGTTACGAGAAGGATAAGACCGCCACTGTTCCCAGAGTCACGCTCTCGGTGGAACACTTCGGCCGCGTGGCGCGGCTGCTGGCAAAGAAAGTGCCCGTGGAAGTTGAAGTGAACGTCGAAGCCCAGTTTTACGATGATGACGACAAAGCCTATGACACGGTCGCCGAAATCGCCGGCAAAGATCCGGCGCTGAAGGACCAATTGGTGATGCTTGGCGGTCACATGGACTCCTGGCACGCGGGCGAAGGCGCCACTGACAACGGGGCCGGCGTGGCCGTGGCCATGGAAGCGGTTCGTCTGCTGACCAAGCTTGGCGCCGCGCCGCGGCGGACCGTCCGCATTGTGTTGTGGTCCGGTGAAGAAGAAGGACTGCTCGGGTCGCGCGGATACGTAAAGAATCACTTTGGGTCGCGGCCGGAATCCACCAACCCGCAAGACCGGAATCTACCCTCGTTCATGCGCCCGCCCGCCGGCCCGCTGGAATTGAAACCGGAGCAGAAACTCGTGTCAGTCTATTTCAATCTGGACAACGGAACGGGAAGGATTCGCGGCGTGTACCTGCAGGGGAACGCAGCCGTGGCGCCCATCTTCGAAAAATGGATGCAGCCGTTCAAAGACCTCGGGATGACGACACTCACCATGAGGAACACGGGCGGCACGGACCACCTTTCTTTCGACGCGGTGGGAATTCCGGGATTCCAGTTCATCCAAGACCCGATGGACTACGGCACTCTCACGCATCACTCCAATCTGGATGTCTACGAGCACATTCGCCCGGAGGATATGAAGCAGGCGGCGGTGATCATGGCGAGCTTTGTTTACGACGCCGCCATGCGCGACGAAATGATTCCGCGCAAGCCGATTCGTCCCGATGAGCCGCCACAAAAGGCCGAAGCTGCAGGTGGAGAGGAGAAGAAGGATGGGCAGGCGGCTCCTCCGCCGGCTGCGCCTGAGTCGAAACCGGCACCGCCGGCCAGCAGCCAGCCAGCGCCGCCCCCTAGCAGCACCCAGCCGCCAGCGGTGCGATAGAACGCTGGGACGCGGCCTAGCCGCATTCAACAGCAACGGACGTGTGAAAGTGTCATTTCGAGCGCCGCCGTGCATTTCGAGCGCCGCGAGAAATCTCGCTAACGGACGTGTGAAAGTGTCATTTCGAGCGCCGCCGTGCATTTCGAGCGCCGCGAGAAATCTCGCTAACGGACGTGTGAAAGTGTCATTTCGAGCGCCGCCGCGCACTTCGGCGCCGCGAGAAATCTCGCTGTGCCTGGCTCAACCAGTCAAGCGTTGCTTGGCTGCCTCGAGGATTGTCTCGGTCGCAGTAGCGCCAACGCGGCTTACGCCCAGCGAGCGCACGCGTAGCAAGTCGTCGAGCGTGCGCACGCCACCGGCTGCCTTGATCTGCACCGAAGGCGGGCAGTGCTCCCGCATCAGGCCGAGATGATGGTCGGTGGTGCCTTTGTAGTTGTAAGAACCGTCGGGTTGCTTCACGAATCCGTAGCCCGTCGATGTCTTAACAAACGCGACACCGATTTCGGAGCAGATCGCACATAGTTGGATGATATGCGAGTCCTCGAGGTAGTCGTTTTCGAAAATCACTTTCAAGGTGGCGCCGTTGCTGACCACAGCCTCATTGACGGCGTGAATTTCGTCGCGAACGTACGCCCAGTCGCCGCCCAAGGCTTTACCAATGTTAATGACGGCGTCGATTTCGCTGCCTCCAGCTTGTGCGGCTGCCTCGGCCTCCTTCACCTTGATAGCGGTGGAACTGTTACCGTGAGGGAACGCAATCACCGGACAGACGCCGACCTCCGAACCGGCCAGAATCTCGCGGGCCATTCCGATGGAGTACGGTTTCACGCAAGCCGTGGCCACGTCGTACCGCCGGGCCAGACGGCAACCGTCGGCAACCTGCGCATCCGTCATCGTGGGATGCAGCAGGGAGTGATCAATCATCTTGGCGAGTTGATGGACCGTCACGGAATCTGTCATCGTCGCACAACCTGGGAAAAAGTTTGAGTGACAACAAATTTAGCACAGGAAGGCGCGAGGGCTGCCGGCGTTTGTTGCATTATCCGGGGCGAGCGGTCAGCGGCGAGCCAGAGACGCTGGGGAAGCCACGCCGGTGCCGCTTAGGCTCACACTCTGCGAGCTGCCTGGAGCGTTGTCCGTTACCGTCACGGTAGCAGCGAGCGACCCGGCTGCTAGGGGAGCAAACGTCGCCGAAATGGTGCAACTGGCGCCCGCGTTCAGGGTGCTGCCGCAGTTCGTGGTCTCCTTGAAGTGGTGCGGGTTGGTGCCCGCGATGGCGATGCCGCTGATGGTCATCGCAGTGTTGCCGGTATTTGTCAAGGTCACCGTCTTAGCGGCGCTGGTTGAGTTCACAGCCTGATTGCCGAAGGCGATGCTGGCCGGGCTCAGCGAGGCCAGAGGACCCGTTGCCGTGCCCGTCAGCGTAATCGACTGAGGGCTGTTGGGGGCGTTGTCCGTAACGACCACCGTCGCGGTCTTGCTTCCCGGTCCACTGGGAGCGAACTTCACGGAGATCGTGCAGTTGGCACCCGCGCTGAGCGTACTTCCGCAGGTTTTGCTTTGGACGAACGCCGTCGGATTAGCGCCGCCCATTGCAATGCCGCTTATGGCAAGCGTGGCGTTACCGTTGTTTGTGAGTGTCACCGTCTGAGCTGAACTTGATGTGCCCACCGCCTGGCTGGCGAAGGAGAAACTGCCGGTGCTCAGGGTTGCGGCGGGTGTCGCCGTTCCGGTGCCGCTCAGGGTCACGCTATGCGGGCTGCCTGGACCGTTGTCCGTTACCGTCACGGTAGCAGCCAGTGACCCGGCTGCCAAGGGGGCGAACGTCGCCGAAATGGTGCAATTGGCGCCCGCATTCAGGCTGCTGCCGCAGTTCGTGGTCTCCTTGAAGTGGTGTGGGTTGGCGCCCGCTATGGCGATGCTGCTGATGGTCATCGCCGCGTTGCCGCTATTCGTCAAGGTCACCGTCTTGGCGGCGCTGGTGGAGTTCACCGCCTGATTACCGAAGGCGATGCTGGCCGGGCTCAGCGAGGCCAGCGGACCCGTCGCCGTTCCCGTGACGGCAATGGACTGAGGACTGTTGGCGGCGTTGTCCGCAATAACCAGCGTCGCGCTCTTGCTGAGGGGCCCTAGAGGCGCAAAGGTCACTGATGCAGTGCAACTCGCGCCGGCGCTCAGCGTGCTACCGCAGGTTTTGCTCATCGTGAACGCAGTCGGGTTAGTGCCGCCAAGGGCGACGCTCGTGATGCTAACCGTCAGACTGCTGGTGTTGGTGAGGGTTACTGTCTGAGCTGCACTCCTGGTACCGACCGCCTGCGAACTAAACGTTAGAGCTGACGGAGAGAGGCTCACCGTGGGTTGCACGGCGGTTCCGCTTAGGCCGATGGCGTGCGGGCTGCCGGCCGCGTTATCCGCGATGGTGATAGCGGCGCTTTTGCTGCCGCCCGACGGCGGCTGCATTTTAACCGAGATGGTGCAATGCGCCCCGGCGCTCACCGACGCGCCGCAGGTGTTGTTTTCGACGAAGGCGCCAACATTCGTTCCCGTCAGGGCTACGCTCGAAATGGCAAGAGCAGCCGTGCCCGTGTTGGTGAGCGTCACCGTTTGGACCGCGCTTGCTGCACCCACGGCGACGTTGCCAAACGCCAAGCTTGTTGGGCTAAGGCCCACAACAGGGACGGAAACTCCCGTTCCGCTCAGGCTGACGCTCTGGGGGCTGTTAGGAGCATTATCCGTCACCGTCACCTTGGCGCTCAGCGCCTGGGTCGCCTGTGGAACGAAGGTCACCGAAATGGTGCAACTGACGCCTGCACTCAGGCTGCTCCCGCAGGTGTTAGTCTGGGTGAAGTGATGGGGGTTGGTCCCCGTGATCGCAATACTACTAATGTTCAGCGTGGCGCTGCCGCTGTTGGTGAGTGTCACCGTTCTGGCGGCGCTGGTGGTGTTAATCGTCTGATTTCCGAAAGCGATGCTCAGCGGGTTCAAAGACACTGCAGCGTTTGACGGGTTGCTGGCGGAGCTCCATTGGTTCACCAGGTTGGCTGCATTCACGGAGCCCAGCCCGGTCGCCAGATCATACCCTGTGCCGGCCGTGTACGCATTGGTTGAACCGTAGCCGTGGCCCCCTGGAACAGAGTTGTTGCCCGCGGTCACGTCGTTAAAGATGCAGCTTGAGCCGGGCAAAGTGCCACTGGAGGCGTTGCATCCGGAAAGCTGCTCACTGGCGGCGAGCCGGTACAGGATGGCGTTCGCCGCGCCCTGGCGCGACCCGGCATTCTGCGTCACCAGTGCCATGATGCCGGCGAAGGCGGGCGAGGAGGCCGATGTGCCGCCGATGCCTTCGAGGCTCGGCGTGCTCAGGCTGGCGGCGCAAGAGCCGTCAATACAGAGCAGGTAAGGATCATGAGCCGCCGAAGCCGTGAGCGACACGTCCGGTAAGTCGCGGGCTCCGTCATTCGGAATGCCCGCCACGCCCGTCTGCCAGCTAGGCTTCGTGAAATATACGCTGGCGCCGCCGGCGCCGGCCACAATATTCGCACCGCCGCCGCACTGCGCCGTCGTGCAGCTTTGGTTCCACACCCTCTCCGGAATATACGAGAGCGCCGATCCGTATGAAGAGCTGTTGCTCGAATTCCAGTACGTGCCGCTGCCTTCGTTGAACTGCGTACCGCCGACAGAGGTGATGTACGGGGACGAGGCCAACACGTTCACCGAGAGCGGCCCGGTGGCTGTGGTCTCGGATGTGGAGTCGCAGCCCGAGGAGCCGGTGTCGCCGGTCGATACCAGATAGGTGATGCCTTCGGCAGCGGCCTGCTGGGCGAGCCCCGAAAGATACGTGGCGTAAGACTGCGGCACGTCGGCCTCGCACAAACCGAAGCTCTCGGTCATAACGTCTGCGAGATTATTGTTGATGATGTACTGCTCGGAAAGCAGAGTGCCGTCCGCCGTCTGTGTGGAGGCGGAAACCACAAACTTGACCGTCGCACCCGGCGCCACGGCTCCGGCCCATGAGTTGTCCAGCACCGCTTCGTCTTCCTCGCCGCCGCCCAGGTCGCCGGGATTCGTGCCGTTTACAATCACCTGCGGAGGATTGTTCGAAAGGCCGAACACGCGCCGAAAATCTTTGATATCCTGAAGGTTGATATTCGAGCGTCCTACAACTCCAATGGTGACGCCGTTGCCGTTTACGCCGGCCTGATAAAGCGAATTCAGGTTATAGATCGCCGCCATGTCTTGCGGCGCAAGGGCGTGATAGGACCCGCCCGCGCTGTAGAGGGGCTGGGCGTCGGCTTCGGACTGAATCGGAAAGGTTGCTGAAGATCGCACCAGCTTCGGTTTAGCGAAAAAGCTGTTCAGATTGACGACGCCGCTCACCACTGCGCCAAGCGCTGCCGGAATCTCGGGCTCGCTGGCGTTGGCCCAGTGCTCCTGGCCCTTCACCTCGTAGCGGTGCAGGGCCGTGTGAAACGCGTCCTGCACCTGGCCGGCGGTTCCTGAGAACTCAATGGCTCCACGGCTTCGAAGCACCTGGTCCACGGTGAAGCCATGTGATTCCAGCCAGTCCGTGATCTCTGCGATATCGTCCGGCGAAGCGCCGAATTGCTCGCCAAATTGCTGCGCGGTGAGCCAGTGATGGTACTTTGGCGAAGCCTTGTCTTGTTGCTCTTCAACCAGCTCGTCAAGCGCCGCTTGCTGCTCCGCCGTGCGCGTCAGCGCCAACAGTATGTGGTCAAGCTGAAGGTCGGGGGGTGCGGCGCCGCGATCGAATTCAGGGCGTGCCAGGCGGTGGATGTTCCCGTGCAGTACGATTCGCTGCCGGTCGTCGATGGCCTGAGCGATCCGCGGGCGAACCCATCCTTCTTCTGTTTGAGCCCGGCCTGATTGGGCTCGCGCCGCAAAGACCAGAGCTCCAGCCAATGTGAGCGCTATACCGACTCTTCTCCGCATGACTCCTCCCGACCCGGCAGCGGAAGTCTGCCGTTCGTGGAGTAATATCGGCGGCTCGGAATCAGTACGTGAGTGTTGCGACGAGGCAGTACTTTGGTACTATGTCGGGGTGTTTGGGGGGGTGGCCCGCGGCCCGGGTCAGGCTGTTGAAAGACTCGCCCCGGCTGTCATCTCGAGGAGTGGGCGTGGCGTATAGGGACGCGCAGTTGGGTTCCTGTGCGGCTTAGTTGAGGGCCCGGGGCGAGGCGCCCGTCGAGGCGCTGCACCATAGGCTTTCCGATTTGTGGAATGTTCCACGAAGAGGAAGGCCTGGGTGGCGGCGGGTCAACCCGCGCCGCCGTGCCCATAGCTCAACTCAAAACGTGATTGTGATAACCACCCGAACGTGGTCCCAAGTAATGGTAATAACGATCACGAGCCGCAGGGCGCGTGCGATTTCTTCGCCTTTGGATCCCAGGACGTTCTCCAGTCCGCGGGTCTCGACGGAATGCTTGAAGTAGGCCAGGTCTGCGAGAGACCCTTTGCTCAACTCCGTGTGCAAATCGTGATCGGACTCGTCCACGAGCCCGAACCGGGACAGCGTCCCGAGCGGGTCGAGGACGGCTTGCGCGGCCAGGAAGCGGTCTTGGTTTACAAGTTCCTGAAATCGCGCAACCTTTGCCTCGCGATACTGATGAATCACGTCGGTGCGGCTAATGCGCTGGTCACCCTTTTGTTCAGCCATTGTTCCTCTCCTTCGAATTGGTGCCGCAGTGCGGCAGCGATTGAACACACGGCGCCTCGCCCGAAGCTTCGGAGCCTCACGGCAGCCAGCCTTGGGTGGCTTCGAGGAGACCCGCAACAGCTTGTGCAGAACCGCAGATGTTCTCTCTTATAGTGTGATTGTGTTTTAGAACGTTTCACGGTGATTGATCTCGTGTCTGCGAGGCGACATGACGACTCACCAGGATTTGAAAAGGGCGGGGCTTCAGAGCCAGTGTGAGAACTTATGGATTCCCGCTTTCGGGGCAATGACTGCGTCCGGAATACTAGCTCTAATTCCAACGACGTCACCCCCGCGGAAGCGGGGGTCCAACAGGGGCTCTTAGCCTAGACCTAGCCTAGCAACTTGCGGAAAAGACGTGCGGAACCGTGTCATTTCGAGCGCAGCGAGAAATCCCGCTCTGAAAAGAAAGACAATGCGAGATTCCTCGTCGCCAGCTCCTCGGAATGACAGGTTGGACAATTTTTTCCGCAGCCTGCTCTAGGAGGAAACCCTATGCCGAGCGTCGAATCCGTCATGGCAAGCCTGAAGAAGAAGGGAAGCGAAAAGACGCGCGCTATCTACGCGCGGCACGGTCTGCCCGCGGACCGCGCGTTGGGCGTGAGCATGGCTGACCTGAAGGTAATCGCCAAAACCATCAAAGGCCAACAGACCTTGGCTTGCCAACTCTATGAAACCGGCATTGTGGACGCCATGTATCTCGCCGGCATCGTGGCGGACGGGTCAAAGATGGCCAAGCGAGAGCTGCAAGCCTGGGCCGAAGGCGCTGCCGGCATGCCGATGATTTCCGAATACACGGTGCCTTGGGTGACGGTGGAGAGCGCTTATGCCCGCGACCTGGCGATGGAATGGGTCAAGTCTAAGAGGGAGCACTTGGCATCATCGGGTTGGTGCACGTATTCGGGACTTGCTGCTACACGGACAGACGACGCCCTGGACCTTGACGAGATCGCGAGTCTACTAAGAACAGTGGTGAAAGAAATCGGGAAAGCGCCAAACCGGGCCCGTTACACGATGAATGGTTTTGTGATTGCCGTGGGGACCTATGTGAAACCTTTGCTGGATCAAGCGAAGGGGGCGGCGAATGAGATTGGCGCGGTGTCCGTCGACATGGGTGACACGGCCTGTCAGGTTCCGCTGGCCACCGCGTTGATTGCGAAGGTAGAAGCGGCCGGGCGCGTGGGCAAGAAGAAAAAGACAATTCGGTGCTGAGCGTAGCGGATGATCGGCGTCAGCCGACCTGCTGGGGATTGCCGAGTATGATGACACCCTCGGCAATTGAAAGGGCGGGCTTTCAACCCCGCCGTGGCGAGATCTCCAGTGAGGCGGCTTTAGCCGCTGAAGCCAACACAGAGGTGCTTCAGGGCTAAAGAGTCTGTGTGAAAACCGCGTGCTGTAGCGGCGGTCTGTGACCGCCGTACCTAAGAATCAACGGCTTCGGCGGTCACAGACCGCCGCTACAGCGCGCAACTATAGAGTTCTCATACAGGGTCGAAAATGCGGCCGTCGTCGCCTCGTAGGGCCCGGGCTTGCCCCGGCCCTCCGAACCCGCCCGACAAGGACGGCGATTTTCATGACCTTTCGCGGCCCGCAGGCCCTAAGGGACAGACTCTAAAGCCCAGATCTGGGCGACCCGCCGGGTTGACCGAACGTCATCGAACCCGGAGGTGAAAGAGGTCGTCGCTCCATCTTGCGAGCCGCTTCCTTCTTCTGATTTCGAAGAGGAATCCGAAAAAGCGGTGATTGCAAAGCCGGCATCGATAAGGACGCAAGAGAAAGAGGAGCGTCAACAACTCAAATGGCCCTCGATAGTGGCTGCGGTGCACTTCCGTGCTGCTGCACGTCGGACATTGTCGCGTAGAATTCATTACAATGGTTGGATGGCATCGTCGAGGGGTAGGCTGCTTTTGTTTTGAGGGCTTTTAGGCATCGGTGAAATCCCGCTGAGGCGCGCTCTCAGAAAGGCTGGCAAGCTTGGCTGTGATCGCTGTTGTGGACGATCTGTTTTTCGCGGTGAAGATCCGCGAGGCCGCGCAGCAAACGGGTGTGGCTATTGACATCGTGAGCGCTCCCAAGTTTTGGGCTGCTCTCGAGACGCACGCGGGTGAAGGGAGCATCGAAGCCGTAATCCTCGATCTGAATTCCACCGCAGCGCTCGGGGTGATCGGGAAGCTTAAGGCCGCGGCACAAACCCGCTCCCTTCCGGTTGTTGGTTTTGTTTCCCATGTCGCGGCCGACGTTATCACTTCGGCGCGGGCCGCGGGTTGCGATCAGGTGCTGGCGCGTTCGGCGTTCACGAAGCAACTGCCGGAGTTGCTGCGCAGCTTAGGGCAGGGACCGGAGGTCAGGGGGCAGGAGGCGGGGAGAACACCACTACGGGCTTCCACGCAGATTTGAAGAATCAGGGACGTAGAATCATTCCGGCTGCTGACCCCTGGCCCCTGATCCCCGATTTGAGGAGCGAAATGAGTCACGGCGCATCGAACGTTTTGATTGACAACTGGAGCACAAAGCGGAGCGCAACGCTCGATTGGCTCGAAATCGTGGGCTTCGGCTTGCTGACGGCTGTTCTGGCCCAGCTTCGACTCCCGCTGCCCTTCACGCCCGTTCCCATTACCGGCCAGACCTTTGGCGTGCTGCTGGCCGGAGCAGTGTTGGGCGCCCGGCGTGGATTGCTGAGTCAGGTTACGTACCTCGCTTTGGGAGCAGCCGGATTACCGGTGTTCGCGGGAGGCTCGCTCATCGGCCCCACAGCCGGCTATCTCTGGAGTTTTCCAGCCGCCGCATTTTTGCTCGGCGGGATGGTTGAGCGAGGAGCAATCCGTCGAACCTGGTCGTTAATCGGTGCGCTGCTGGCGGCAGACACCTGCATTCTCACGACGGGCGTTCTGTGGCTCAAATTCCTTACGGCGACGTCCGTTCGGCAGGCGCTGCTCCTGGGCTTCGCGCCCTTCTGGGCCGGTGAGATTCTGAAGATTTCGTTGCTGGCGCTGGTGCTCCCCTCCATCCTGCGGCGAAGCCAACGGGCCTTGCCCCAGTCGAGCTGAGTCAACCTTCGACGCCATTTCCGTCTACATTTGTATTCAGCAACGGGAGAGCCGCATGAAGTCGCATACGGAATACCTGTGGTTCAACACTAAGAAGAAGCGCGAGTTCATCAATATCACGCCGCAGGTTCAAAAGGCGCTGGAGTCAAGCGGAGTGCAGGAGGGATTCGCGCTGGCCTCCGCCATGCACATCACCGCGGGCGTCTACATTAATGACGCCGAGGACGGCCTGATTGCTGACATTGAGGAGTGGCTGGAGAAGCTGGCGCCTTTTCGCGACGACTATCGGCATCACCGCACGGGTGAAACCAACGGCGACGCGCACTTGAAGAATCTGTTGGTAGGACATCAGGTGCTGATTCCCGTGACCAAAGGCAAGCTCGATTTCGGACCGTGGCAGCAGGTTTATTATGCGGAGTTCGACGGCCAACGCCGCAAGCGCGTGCTGATCAAAATCATCGGCGAATGAGAACGAGCGGGCGTTCGCCTGCATCACATTAAGTTCATGTAAACTGTGTGCTGGGCATGGACGAGCGGGATCGGAGGGCCGCCGTCATCGGGCCGTTATCAAGCCTATCGGGGGATTTCCATGGTGGCGAAGCGGATCGGCATTCTTACCGGCGGCGGAGACGTCCCCGGACTGAACTCAGTGTTGAAGTCGGTGGTCTATCGAGGCATCGAATTTGGCTCGGAAGTCATCGGCATCCGGCGCGGATGGGAAGGGCTGACGCACGTCAATCTGGAAGACCCGGCGAGCCGCGCGCGCTATATCTTGCCGCTCAATCGCGACAACACCCGCACCATCGACCGCACCGGCGGAACCTTCCTACACAGTTCGCGCACAAACCCGGCGCGAATGGCGAAACTGCCGCCTGTGTGCGAGGGCATGAATTTCCCAAAACTCGAAAGCACCCGCAAGGGTGTGACGTCTACGGTCTACGACATCACTCCGCAGGTGCTCAGGAATATCGCCGCATTACGGCTAGACTACCTGATCGCGATCGGCGGAGACGATACACTCAGTTACGCGGCGCGGCTCGACAACGAAGGCGTGAAGGTGATCGCGATTCCGAAGACGATGGACAACGATGTGCGAAACACCGAATACTGCATCGGCTTCTCAACGGCGATCACCCGCGCCATGAAGGCCATCGACCGCCAGCGCACCACGGTGGGCTCGCACGAGCGCATTGGTATTTTCCGCGTCTTTGGCCGCGACGCGGGATACACGGCGCTCTACACGGCGTACGTGACGTCGATCCGGTGCTGCATACCGGAATACAAGGTGGACCTGAACCACCTCATCGAGCTCATCATGAGGGACAAGGGCCTGAACCCCAGTAATTATGCCCTCGTCATTCTTTCCGAAGGTGCAGCGTGGGAAGGCTATCAGGCGCGCGAATACGGCGAGCCTGACGCGTTTGGACATCGCAAGAAGGCCAACGTGGGTGAAGACCTCAGCGATGAAATCAAGAAAGCGACGGGCGAAGAGACGATCGTCAGCGACCTCACCTACGACTTACGCAGCGGCAGCCCTGACTTTGTAGACAAAATGGTGGCATCGACTTTCGCCAGCATCGCCATGGATTGCATTGAGAAGGGTGAGCACGGTGTGATGACCGCCATTTCTCACGGCTCTTATGCGACGGCGCCCATTCCCGATCCCAAACTTGGGCCGCGGAGTGTGGACCTCGAAACCATGTACAACACCAAGCGCTACCGGCCCAACTACGCAAATAAGCTCGGCGTGCCGATTTTCCTGACGCGCGCGTGAGAAACGCGTGGGAGCGCGGCCGTCTCGGCCGGCGTCAATTGGTTCACTGAAGAGGAAGCCCGAAGAGAGCGGGCGAGACGCCCGCTCTCCCAGGCTTCAGGCGCTCAGGAGCAACTTGTGGCCTTCGGTCACCACAACGTCCTGGGAGAACACGAAGACCATCTCGTCGCCGTGAGTCTGGAGTTCGTGAGCGATCACGCCGTTGTCTAGCTTTGCTGAGGACGCTCTCGCGCTTCCATTCCCATTCCGTCTCGCAAGCGCCACAGACTTGCATGCCAGCGATCCGTGATGAACCGTGAGGGTAAAGGTGATGCCGCGCGGATTGAGTTGCTGCGAGAATGCACCCCATCCTGTTCCGCTTGACCAGAACGACGAGAACCGCGACCGATTGACGAGCGGCTTCGCGACCACACTCTTCTCGACGCCGTGATAACGAAAACCGCTGAGCGCCAAGAAGGGAGACCACGCGGCCATAGGACGAGAGTAATGCCAGCCGCATTCGGGCTCATCCCAAGCGTTGCGGCGCTCGCCATCGAATCGGCGACGGGCGCTCTCGACGATTTGCAGGCCCTGTTCCACGAGGCCTTCATAGATCATTAAGGCCGCCGTGGAATACTCGATCCCAGTCCAGATTTCCGCGTAATAAGGAAACGGCGTCTCAGGCCTTTTGCCTTCGGGATAGTGGCAAACCAGCAGGCCCGCCTCGTCGTTCAGCGCATAGGTTCTCTGTACGTTCACGTGATTGGAGAGATTACTGGCGTAGTTTAGTTTGTAGATGGAGCGCAGCGTGGCACGCACGTTATCCGTGTCGAGCACCGGCCCTAAACCCGCAACCTGAGCGTAATACTGTCCCATGAGCTGGTCCGCGAGACAGCCTTCGCCCACTTGAAAGGTAGGATGCTCGGTGTCTCCACCCATGCCTTCCAACATCCCTTTGGCCACATGATCGCGCGGTATTCCTTCGATCTTCTGCACGTAGTATTCGCCGTTGAAAAGGTGCGCGTCAATCCAGTCGCGTCCCTGCACGAAGAGGTGGTGATATTCGGTTGCAGCGGCGTCATCCCCCACGGCGCGCGCCATCTCCTCGCCCGCACGCAGTGCGCCCAGATACCAGATGCCACACAAAGGATTGGGCCCAATGAATTCCACGTCATACGTGTTGTGCTGCACGCCTTCCATCACGCCATCGCGGTTCGCGTCCCAGCCGCCTTTGATCCAGGCAAACTCGAGCGCTCGTTTCGCCGCCGGCCAATGGTTCCGCAACCACTCCGTATCGCCGCTGAGGCGCCAATCCCAATACAATTTCATCAGGCAAGCCATCTGGCCGTCAGCCGCCGGCAGGCTCGTGCGCGCGATGCCGTAAGGCAGCAACTCCCGGTAGTCCATCCGGCCTTCGTCGTCGGTGAGAAATCCAAACTGCTGGTCGCGCAGTGACCGGGAGAGGCTGGGAAAGACGCTGGCGATGGTGGTTTCGTAGGCGTAAACGTGCGTGCAGTTGCCGAAGCAGCAGCCTGACTGGTCATCGCAGCCTTCGAAGGCGTGAAAAGAGCCGTCGCTGGTGCGGAAAGAAGTCGCCGTCACCAACGCCGAAAGATTAGCGGTGGCCGCGTCTTTGACCGAGGCGGGCAGAGTGGTCTCGCGCATGGTCTCGACGAACTGGCGGGTGCGCTGCTCGAGATCAGTCAGGTTTTGCGCGGCGTACTGTGCCGCATCCCAGGCATCCTTGAAGCGACTGCAATAAAAGTTGCTGATGAGGTCATTCTCGTGGCCTTCCGGAGCGCGCCACCCGCATCGCTTAGGCGTCCGATTGGGAAAATGCCAGCTCAGCAGAAACGTGAACCCTGCATCTGCGCCGCCCGGAATCTCGCGCTTCAGGCACAGCGCGCCCACGGTGCCCGCGGTTCCGGTTTGCGGTCCCAATTCGCCGTCTTTCGAGAAGTCATCCCAGAACAAAAGCGGACTCTGCCACCAGGTGGCGCTGGGCCAACCTCGTAAGTAGGAAAGCCTGCCGGATGTCCCACCGAGCACGCCGAGCACAAAAGTCCCGGCCAGAGGATCACGCGCTCCCAGAAACGGGTTTTTCATCAGCAGTCCTGAGAGGTTCTCGGCGCTGCGGAACTCATTCGACCGGCCTGTTGCGTCGCCTGTGCCCACTGGATTGTCGATCGAGAAGGCGATCGACGCCTGGGCGGGCTGCGCCTCCGGATTCGTTACGCGGTAGCGCAGCACCGCCACCGGCAGCCCGGACTCGTCGGCATCCAAGGGAATGAAAGGTGTGAAAGCTTCGAGGGACACCTTGACGGGCAAATCTGAATCGGCGAAGTCGACGCGCGCCAGAGGGAACTCTCCCGTGAAGAGGGAAGACTCCAACCGCGGCAAGCCCGGAGCATTCTGCGAGCCGAGCCCGCTCGATCCCTCGTAAGGCGGCAGGTAGCGGGCTTCGAGGACTCGCGCAACCGGTGGCGCGTTGCCGGCTTGCGCCCAGATGGAGGGAAAGGCGTAATTGGGCGCGTTCCCTTTGTCGGGCCGGTTGAAAATCCACCACTCGCGCAATTCGCCGCGCCCGCCCAAACTGATGCTCCCCGCTCCCACGCCTCCCAAAGGGAAAGCCAGCATTTTCCGATGCCTGCCGGAAAACACGCGAGGGTAGGCAATGCGATCAGCGGGTTGGGCCGGGCTCTTCGCACCCTGACCGCCTGCGCCCGCCGCTTGCACGGCAGCCGCTTGACCGCCAGGGACTGCTAGCGCTCCAGCGCCGAGCGCCACCTCCTTCAGAAATTTCCTGCGGCTTCGTTTCGATTCGGACTTTCGAGATGATTTTGGCATAATAATGATCACACCACGCCCGAGCTTTCTCCCATTTCCAGGTTGATCTCACCTACACCGCCTTCCACCTCAATACGCAGCGTCACGGGCGACTTGCCGTAAGCGTCGTTCACATAAGCGTCGCCGTCTTTGGAGAAGCCGGAGGCGTTAATGGCGCCCAGACCTCCATGCGCCACCACGTGCACACCTACATCCCGCGGCAGCTTCAGCGTAGCCTGTCCCACGCCACCATGGATTGACGCCTCAAGATCATTCTTCCACTTTCCGTCCAGGTTGATGGTCGTTTCGCCGGCGCCGATATTCACTTTGAGTTTGCCGAGCTCGAGACCGGCCAAATCCAAATGGGCGCTGCCCGCTCCCTGTTCAATCGTCATTTCCATCGGGACCTGGTTGCTCAAGCGCAAGTCCCATTCGTAGCGGTTCGTCCACCGTGCCCGCCCGACTCCGGGGGCTGCTGGACGGAGAGCTGCCCGGTGCCTCCGGTCACGTCGTATTTTACCTCTGGTCTCCAGCGTGGGACATTGTACGTAAAATCCGCGTTCATAAGGTCGCTCGCGCCGCCCGCCACTTTGAGCTCGCCCGCGGCCATCTTCAGATTCACGCGGACCGCCTTTGCCGCGCCGAGCTGAACCGTCTTTGATTCCGTGCGAGTCTCGCCCACCGGCTCACTGTTCTCGCAAGCGATGGCGCTGAGCATCGCTGCCAGGGCGATCCCCAAGAAGGGCTCCCAAAGCGCCAACGAACGTGTCGTGCCCAAAACAAGTCCATGCCTTCGCGAGTCCATTGATTCCCCTTTTCGCCTAAAGACAATGCGAGATTCCTCGTCGCCTTCGGCTCCTCGGAATGACAGGCTGGGCGAGTCTTTCCGCAGCCTGCTAGAATTTCGTCACCGAGGAGAAGGTGAAGTCGCGCACCTTCATAGCTGGAACCACCATCTCGAAGGATTCCTCACCCGCGGCGCGCTCCGGCGGGCTCATCATCTCGACGTTCGAAAGCATCTCGATCAAGCTTTGATTGAAACGGAGGTTCCTGACTCCGTGTCGCAGCTCTCCGCCTTCGATCCAAAACGTGCCGTCGCGCGTCATTCCCGTGACGATCTTCTGGTAAGGATCGACCTCGCGAATGTACCAAAGGCGCGTCACCAGCAGGCCACGCTCGGTGGAGCGAATCATGTCGTCCAAGCTGTGGCGTCCGCCTTCCATGACGATATTCATTGGAGCTTCGCCGTATTCATTGGGCAGCGGAAAGCCGTGTCCTGTAGGCTCGGCGCTTGCCTTGCGCGCCGTCTGGCGGGCGTAAACGAGGTTCTTGGGCACACCGTGTTCGACGAGCATCACTCTCTGCCGCGGCACGCCTTCACCATCGAACGGGGCGCCGAGATGCAGCGGATGGTACACGTCGTCACGCATCTCGATGTTACTGCCGAAAAGCTTCTCTCCCATCCTACCGGTTAAGCAGCTTCGCTGCTCGGCCAGCGCCAGACCGCTGAAATCGAGCACCAGAAAGCCCAGCAGATCAAGCACGGCCGCCGGCTCCAGGATCACGGTGTAGCGTCCGGGCGGAATCTCGCGCGGCTCCGCGCTGGCCAGAGCCTTACGCGCGGCGCGGTCGGCCAGCGCTTCGGGATCAAGTTCGAGGTGATTGGGTCCTGTCTTCTTGGCCCAACCCGAGCTTGTCGGGCCCACCATGGTGACTGAGAGCTCTGAGACCGTCTCCTCGTGAAACGCTCGCAGTCCCCGTGAATTAAAAAGCGCCATCACGGAGCAGCCACTGGAAAACACGCCGGCTGCCGTCAGATGATCGGCTTCCGCCCGGCGGATCACGCCCGTCACGGCCTCCGCGCGATCGCGCGGGCCGAGCTCAGCCGTGTCCGGCACAAATCGCTGCACGGCGCGGTACATCTGAGGCTCGGGCATGCGCAGAAGTTCCGGATCAGGCGGTTGAAGCCGCGCCAGGTCCAGGGCCGCTTCCGCCAGCCGGCGGATGGAAGCGCTATCCAGCTTGTTGGTGCCGGCGCGCGCCATGCGATGGCCGGCGACCGCGCGCACCGAAAGGTAAAGGCCTTCTTCAGTCACGTTCTGGTGAATGTTGTTGTTGGCGAAACGAGTGAGGGCGTACCGGTTCGAGGTGATGAGGCATTCAGTCTCATCAGCCGTGGAGTATTTGGTAACTTCGGCGAAGAGCTCTTGAGCGCGTTGGCGGGTTAGCATTGAGAGATTTAGTGATTGGGAAATTGAGTGATTGATTGAATTCAGAGATCGACTCATTGACTCATTGAGTCAATCCCTCAATCCTTCAATCGTTCAATTTCCGTAAGCGACTCCGACCTGCACGTTGCGAAACCGCGCCGGCGCGGCGCCGTGGCCGGTACCCATGATCTGCCCGGGCTGGCCTTTGCCGCAATTCGGCGTGCCCCATAAGGTCCAGTGCTCGGAGCCGCAGATGGCGTCGCACGAATTCCAGAACTCCGTGGTGATGCCGCCGTAGCTAGGGTTTTTGAGCAGGCGCCCGCGCTTTCCACCTTTGATTTCCCAGCCGATTTCAGTGCCGAACTGAAAGTTGTAGCGGCGGTCATCGATGGACCAACTCCGGTTCGTTTCCATCAAGATGCCGTCTTCAGTGTCGGCGATCAGGTCGTCGAACTTCCAGGTTCCCGGCAACAGGCTGACGTTGGTCATGCGAATCAGCGGGATTCGATTCCAGCCTTCGGCGCGCATGGCCCCGCTGGAACGGCCCAGGCCCGCCGAGGCCGCGGACTCTCGCGAAGTGAGATAGCCCACGAACAGCCCATCCTTGATCACCCGTGTGCACTGCGCAGGCACTCCCTCGTCGTCATAGAGGAACGTGCCGAGGCCCGGGCCGTGTTCCGGCGTCGCATCCGCCACCACGTTGACGATTTCGGAAGCATACTTCAGGTTGTTCAGCTTCTCGATCGTCAAAAAGCTCATGCCGGCGTAATTGGCCTCGTCGCCCAGCACGCGATCGAGCTCGATTGGATGCCCGATCGATTCGTGAATCTGCAGACCGAGCTGCGAGCTGCCGAGAATCACGTCCTTCACACCCGCTGGGCATTGCTCGGCCTTGTGCAGCGCCACGGCTTCTTCGGCGATCAAGCCCGCGTGGCCCAGCAGGTCCAACTGCTCGACGAGTTCATAACCTGCCGTCTGGTACTGTCCGCCAAACGAGTTGGGATAGGAGCGCCGCTGAATCTCGCCGGCATCAAAAGACGTGGCGCAATAACCCACACCCGTCTGCGTACGCACCTGGTGCAACTCTGAGCCCAGGGTGGAGGCGAACCACTGCTCAATGCGGCGGAAGTCCATCGAGCCTTCGGCCAGCGTGACGCCCGGCACGCGTCGCAGCTCGGCATCCACCTTAAGCAGCAGGTCAAGGCAGGTGGATACAGGCACGGTAAAGGGATCAACGCGGCAAGGACTTTCCCAATGGCCGACCCGGCGATCTTCCGGAGCCAGTCGGACGTCGTGCTTCTTGGCCAGCGCGCTCGCCCGAGCCACTTCGACGGCTTGAGCGGCAGTGCGGTCGACAGACCCGATGCTGAGGTCGTCGGTGGCGGCAAAGCCCCAGGAGCCGTCCGCAATAACGCGGATACCCAACCCCATTGACTCCGATTCGCGAACGCCGGAGGCCTGGCCGTTCTTGGCAGCAAGATAGCGCTGATGGTAGTCCACCACGCGGACGTCAGCGTAAGTTGCGCCGGAAGCTACGGCAGTGTCAAGCGCGCGTTGGGCAAGGTCCTTCAAAAGGCAGAAGTCAGGAGTCAGAAGTCAGAAGTAATAAGAAGTCAGGACTCAGGAGCAAGAAGTCAGAAGTAAGCCTAGGGGCGCCACCAGAGATGAGCGCCGAACTCCATCGTGAAAATAAGCTAACCATCTTATTTATCAACAACATTCCAGGATAGCGAGGCTAAGTGGCGCGTTTTCATATACATTCCAGGGTATTCTCATTTGTCCCACTTTTCTCATTTCCGGTCCTTTATTATCAACAACATTCCAGGATACCCCCAAAAAAAAATTAAAAATTTTGCAGCTTGCTCCCCTGAGCCGCAGTAGTTAGAGAATGTGGGTCCGTTCGAAGTCGCATGCCTTCCACAGCCTTCGCGAACGGAATTGAACTTAACACACTTGACCCGGCCCTGTCAAGCAAGAAAGCGCTGGTAGTTGTAGGCTAGACACGGAGGCTGGAAATGCAAAGCGGTGTCTGCCGGCTCTTCGGTGCTCGCGTCGCCCGAGCCGGGCAAAGAAAAAGGGCGCCTGCCGAAGCAGGCGCCCCTGGGTGATGCGACATCGGCGAACAACTAGAAGAAAAGCTTCAGTTCAAAGGTGATTTGCCGCTGTCCGAATGTCGATGTAGTTCCCGGATACAAACTCGGAGTGCCGAATCCGGTTGTCTCCTGCGTTAGTCCGGCATCCTCGATGAAAGGATCGACACTTGAGAAGTTCGGGTGGTTGAACACATTCACCATGTCCATCCGAAATTGCGCCTTCACCCGTTCAGTCACTTGGGTATCTTTGAAAAGCGCGAAGTTCGCAGTGTTCGTCTGGTAATCGCGGGCCACGTTTCGTCCCACATTCCCATAAACGGTCCCGTAAATGGAGTCGGCCTCCTGACCGTTAGCGATGAACCGCACCTGGCTGGGAGTTGCGTTTTGAATCGCGCCGCTGGCGTTGAAAGCGTTGAAGTTCAGGAGCTGGCCTGGGGCCACGGAACAGGCCGCTGCGTAAAATCCACAGACGTCACCCGCATAGATCCCAACCGTATTCACCGGCGCGGAAGAGCTGCCCGCGAACGGGCGCGCTGTTTCGTAGACGGTGGCGAAAGCCGCGTTAAAGTTAGTGTCGTAGTACTGGTTGGGGCCTGAGAAAGTATTGAGGTAGAACTGAATCGGAGTGTAGGGCTGGCCACTGGCGATGATGTAGCTGCCGGATACTGACCATCCGCCCAGGAGATGTCCGGCGAGACCGTGCTGGTCGCGGTACACCGGGATCTGCTCGACAAAACTGAGCGTCCAGTTCTGCGGGATGTCCAGACCGGAAAGGCCGTGCTCACCTCCCAAGTAATCGAAGGGATTCTGCGAGAAAGCCAGGGTGCCACCTGCCCCACCGGTGGCGTAGATTTCGTCGGCGTTTGCGGTTGTCTTGCTCCAGGTGTAGGCCGTCCGCAAGGTGAGCTGATGGGCCAGGTTCGTGGTGCGCAGTTCCGTTTGTAGCGCTTGGTAATCCGACACCGCCGTATTGGTTCGAACCCGGTCAACGCCCAGATTGCAGTTTACCCGGCCGACAGCTTGTGAAACGACGGCCTGGGAAGCCGGGCACGGTGTGTCGCCCGAGGGAACCAGGCTCGGGAATGTCGCAGCGAGGCCGCCGATGTAAGGGTTAGCGTTAACGGACTGAAAGAGGTTTCCGCCGTGGTTGCCCACGTAGCGCGCTTCAAAGACCGCGGCCGGCGTGAGTTGACGTTGAATTCCCAAGCTCCATTGCTGAACGTGGTCGGCGCGGAAGTTGGGCGTTACCGTGGTCTGGTTAAAGGATCGCGGATCCTGCGTGCCAAGCGTTAGGTAAGGCGCGAGATCGCTACGCACATTCGGCCCAAAGGGTTGGGCCGGGAGCGGAGGAGCGGGGATCACACTCCCGTCGGATGCCGTCGTCGGAGCAATAGTCTGCGCTAGCACTTGGGGAGCAGACCCGGCAATGTTCAAGTAAATGTTGTAGTAAGGCGGATCATAGGCCAGGCGATAGCCGCCGCGCAGCACCGTCTGGCCGTTGCCCGTCAGCCGGCCGCCCCAGTGTGGCGTGTAGGCGAAACCTGCGCTCGGTCCAAACTGGTTCTTCGGCGCCGGGAGGCTCGGGAACACTCGGACGCTGAGCGGGAGGGACGGATCGAAGAACGGCTCCGAGCCACTCTCACGCTTGGTATCAAGCTGGTTAAAGAGATTGGCGGGCTGCCCGAAGTACGTATAGGTAAGCCCCAGGTTCAACGTAAGGTTGGGTCTTGCCTTATAGTCATCTCCGACGTAAAAGAAAGAATCGTGCTCGCGGAAGTCAAGGTTGGGCGTACCTTGTGTCACGTTCACGGACTCCGGCATGTTGTCGGCAAAGCCCTGGAAGTCCGTGAAGGTATAGCCGCCATTGTAGAACGGGAGAAACACGTTAGGCGAGCGTTGGTAGGTGAGGTTTGTGCCCGCCTTGATCTGATGCGCGCCGTGGAACCAGCTCCAGTTGTCCTGCAACTGATAGGTGTTCACAATGCGCCCCGAAGGAAAGTTATCGGGGGGGCCGAAGCCGGCGAAGGGGGTCCCAATCGAAATGTCGGCCAGCCCCGACGCTATGTTTCCTTGATTCGGGATGGTGTTGCCGATGCCGTTTCCGCCAAACTCCACGGTCAGGCGGCCGTAGCTCAGCCGAAGCTCGTTCACCATGGTGGAGGAGAGGGTGCGCGTCCAACTTACGCCGAAATCCTCGCTAAAGGATGGCTCGTTGAAAGGGTACCCCAATGCAGCGGTTCCCGGATCAAGATTGAGCGAGGTAATCTTTTGATAGAGCCAGCGGCCGTAGACATGGTCCTTAACGCCGTTCCAGTCGATTCGTGCCGTGTAATCATACTGGTGCACTGGGTCCGGCAGAGTCCGCTGGACGCCGGCGAACTGCACCGAACAGGGTGAGCCATCCGCAGCCATGAGAGTCTGTGTGGTCGGCGTGCCACTGGGAACCGGGTTCCCACCCTTGATTCCGTAAGGCCCGTAGTTGGCGAGCGCCGAGATGGACGGGCTGTTTGGGAAGCACCCCTGCAGCGCGCTGATCCCGGCCGGGGTCGGCGTCAGACCGCCCTCGGCGTATACGGCGCTCCCGGGGATGATGTTGTTGTCAAATCCTCCAAAAATGAAGGCCTTGTCCTTCTTCAACGGTCCTCCGATACTCACGCCGCTAAACTCGTTGTTGAAGACGGGCACTTGGGTGAGCCCCTCGAACGCCTTCTGGGTGTTACTCAAGGTGCTAAGGCGCCAGTTGCTCTCGGTGATGAACGCGTCGCCATGCCAGTTGTTCGTGCCTGACTTGGTGACGATATTGACCACCGAGCCAGAGTTGCGGCCGTACTCCGGACCGAAGTTCTCGGTAACAATTTGGTACTCCTGCACGAAATCAGGGTTGGTCATAAAGAGGGAGGGGCCGGCGACGGAGTTATCGTTGTTGTTTTGGCCGTCGATCTGCTGGTCGTTGTTGCGGCCGCGAATGCCGTTGTTTCCGAAGTCCATGCCGTTGGAATTGGAGAATCCGAGATCACGAGTCGCGACAACTCCGGGCGTTTGAAGCGCCAGGACGTCGAGACCGTTATTGAGATTGATTCCTGGAAAGCTTTGGATGGTGGAACTGGAAACCGTATTGGTCACCTGGGCCTGCGTGGTTTCCATCAGTGGCGGCGCGGCCGTCACCTCAACGCTGGTTGTCGCTTGCCCGATCTCGAGAGTCAGATTGCCGAGAGCCGCATCCTGGGACGCTTGGACGCTGACATCCCCCAGAGTCAAAGCTCTGAACCCTGTCTTTCGGACTTCAACCGTGTAAGAGCCGATTCCCACCAGGGCAATGTGGAAAAGGCCTGACTGATCGGTCACCGTGCTGTATTGCGCGCCCGTTTCGCGGTTGGAGGCGGCAATTTCCGCGCCTGGCACCACGGCCCCGGTGGCATCGACAACGGTACCGGAAATGGAGCCTTTGACAACCTGACCCGATGCCGGGACGGCTGCCAGACCGAAAGAGAACCAGCAGGCCAGAACTAGGCTAGCCGCCGGGCCGAACCGGCCCGCCGCCGCATTCCGCCGCTTCGTTTTGTCGCCTTGGTGAGTCTGAACGTACTGATGGTTGCTGCGCTGAACGCGAGTTGAAGAACGACGCTCTTGTACAACACCGGTTCTGCCGAGAACCTCTAACGCACCGCTTCGCATGAAACTCCTCCTGAAGCAGTGCCCGTCCTCCCAGCCACTCCGGCCTTACCAGGTCTGCAGTGCTCCCACAGCACAGTGCCCGCAGTTGGACGACGGGCACAGCTTGCGCGTCTTATGGCAATTGAAGGTCCAAGACTTCCACACGCTGATATAGCAAGCATTAACAACAACATGTATCAGAAAGGAATCGGGCAGTCCTATGTAGGTTGGAATTCTCAGCGGCGAAGCCTACAAGTAATCATAGGACGTTTTTGGGCGTTCATAAATTATGATAATTGTCGATATAAGCTGAGCTTTTCGGTGCTGGTGTCATTTGCAGGGCGAACCCCTCCAGGGCGCAGTCATTCCCGCGAAGGCGGGAATCCACACTTTCTTGATGCCTTTTTTTCAAAGGAATTCCCCAATGGATTCCCGCCTTCGCGGGAATGACTGCGTTTCGGGGCGTTCAAATGACACCAGCACCAGCTTTTTGTTCACCCTTCCGGGACGTTCCAAAGGAGGTCTCTGGCGCCTCTGTTATCGATGGTCAACAGCCTTCACACACCAATAAAAAGGGCGCCTGCCAAAGCAGGCGCCCTCTGAGCTCTCAGACATGGCTTATCAACGGCTAGAAGTAAATCTTCGCCGCCAACTGGATCAGCCGCGGGTTCTGGGCAGCCAGGATGCGGCCGAAATTGCTCGAATTGATGTTGGTGCTGACTCCACTTGCATTAAACTGCGTATGGTTAAACAGGTTATAAAACTCAAACCGGAGTTCCAGCCGGGTGCTTTCGGTGATGCGGGTGTCCTTCTGGAGGCTCCAGTCCCAGTTTGAGATGTGAGGTCCGCGCAAGAGGTCGCGGCCAGCATCGCCTTGCACGCCGATGGGAGCGCGGGCGAAAGTGTTGGGGTCGAACCAGTAGTGGTTGTTCGACGCGGTCCCGCCTTTCGTGGCGTTGACCAAATTGCTGGTTCTCGGGTCAACATACTGGGGCGAACCGTTAGTATTGGGAACGTCCCAGCACGCGGTCCAGGTATACGCCCAGCAGGTCAGCGACCGGAAGCCACTGTCCACCACGTCGAGCGGGAAGCCCGTCTGGAAGGTGGTGATGCCGCTCATCCTCCAGCCCTCGAAGAACCGCTGGGCAGCCCAGTTGTCGAAATGGATGGATGGAATATCGTAAGTGTAAGTAATAACGAACCGGTTCGCCGCGTCGAAGGCAGACGGTCCGTAGTTGAAAAGCGTCTGGTTGAAGGGATTGGTCGCCCGGACGCTGCCGTAGCCACCGAATCCCCCACCGCCAAACCCGGAGTTCTCAAAGCCGGACCCGTCGTCCATCGCCTTCTGCCAGGCGTAAACGGCGTTGAAAGAGAGCCCATGTGATATGCGCTTGGTAGCCGTGAGCTGTAGGGAGTTGTAGTTCGAAGTGCCTGTCGTCTGGTTGTTGCCGATTCCCGCGATGACGTTAGGGTCATACGCGAAATTCTGAGGGAAGTCGAAACCCTGGAAAGTGCGGTCAGCCACACAATTGGGGTCGGCTGCGCAGCCCGAGGGGTTCAGCCCCGGGTTGAGTTCGCGAAGAATGATCTCCTTGCGTCCCAGTGCCCCGACGTAGGCGGCGGAAACGAGCAGGGTCGGCGAAAGCTGGTGCTCCACCGTCAGGTTGAAGTTTTGCGAGTAGGGAACCGCAGTGTTGGGATCGACGGCGTAAAGGAAAAGGGGTTCGTATTGGCCGAAGGTCACGCTCGACGGCGGGTTCGGATTTGCTGGAAACGGGTTGGGACACAAGGTGCCGGTCGCAACGTCCATAAAGGGATTGGCAAAGCCCGGATTGCCCCCACAGGACGCGGCTCCTGTGCTCACTAAGCCATAGGGGGGCGAAGCCAGGAATTGCAGGGTCTGCTCTTCCAGTTCCCGGTTGAAGTAAATGCCGTACCCTCCTCGGATGGACCACTTTCCCGAGCTACCGGGGCTCCAGGCAAATCCGATGCGAGGGCCGAAGTGGCCATACTTCGTCGTGCCCGTGGCATTCACGCCCGGGTCGCCCTGAAACACGTAACCCTCCGGAGCGTTGGGGAAAAGGGTGGACGTCTGTCCCGGCCGGTAAGCCGTGGCGGCATGGCCGTCGTGGTAGATGTCAATGGTCGGCGTATCCACCTGCCAGCCCGTGCCGTAGGTGAGCGTCAGCCTTGGCCTGATCTTGAACTGATCCTGGAAGTAGAGGTAGTACTCCTTGCCTCGGGCGTCGATGATGTCGCCGGTACCTTGACCGTAGGTATCGGGAATGCCCAGAAGGAAATCCGCGCCCGGGTCTCCCGTTGAGTAAGTACCGGTTCCGCCGAAGCCGTAATTTCCGCTGAGCTGATTGGCAAAGGGGTTGTAAACCTGGAAATCGCGGAAGTCGATGCCCATCTTAAGGGCGTGCCGGCCTACGATCTTTGAGAAGTTGTCATCGGCTTGATACGTCTGGTCGATGCGCGGCTGGGGGCCGTTGGTGGAGAACCCCAGAGTGAAGTAACCGGTGAGGTTGATGACGGGATAACTGCTCAGTGCCGGGTCCTGCGGGACAATGCCGGTGAACCCCACCGAACTCGGGGTGAGGACGTTGACCGGCAGCACCGCGCCGAAGTTGAAGCGCGTGTACCCGAAGCGCGCTTCATTGAGCGTGCTGCCGTTGAAGGTGTGGTTCCAGGTCAGCGAATAGTTCTGAATGTGCCGTTCACTCGTGTCTGGAAAGCCGGGCAGGGTGGCGCCGGTGAAGGGTAAAGTGTCTTCAGTGGGGTGCCTCTCCCACAGCCAGGATCCCCAAATCGAGTCCTTATTGCTGAGGTTGTAGTCAATCCGGGGCTGGAACTGATCATCTTTGCCAGTGGTGACGGCGTTAAAGACGTAATTGCCTCCGCTGGTGGCCGGAGGAACAAACTTGTTCATGAGATTGAGAGCAAGCGGATTGAGGTCGGCTGCGGGAATGTGTCCCGTGGGGAAGATGGTGCTGTACTGGGTACCCGCCGCATAAGTCTGTCCATTCTCACCGACGAGAGGAAACGCGGAGGCGCACGCATTGCCGCTTGAGGCGCAACCCGGAATGTCGGCAAAGATCCCGTTTCTCTGGTCGTTCGTGAACACCGTTGTGGTGGTTGTCCCTGACCCTTGGGGGACAACGTTCCGCGTTCCCTGGTAGGAGAAGAAGAAGAACGCTTTGTCCTTCTTGATGGGCCCGCCGACGGTTCCGCCGAATTGATTCTGGTGGAAAATAACCGACGTGGCCCCGGGGCCGTTGTTGAAGAAGTTGCGAGTGTCCAAGCTCGTATCGCGGTAAAACTCAAACCCCGAGCCGTGAAAGGCGTTGCTTCCGGACTTGGTGACGGCATTCAGGATGGCGCCGGAGTTGCGGCCGTACTCGGGATTGATGGTATTCGTGATGAGGTTGACCTCCGCAATGGCATCCGGACTGGGGATGACCAGCGCGGTGTTCAGCGGCAGGTCGTTCGAATCAATACCGTTGACCAGGTAGCTGTTTTGGCCGGGTTGGCTGCCATTGGTGGCGAAATTTCCCCTCGAGTCGGCGGCGGCCACTACACCGGGCAGCGTCTGCTGGAGTTGGACCCAGTTGCGGCCGTTGAGCGGCAAGTCCACAACTTGGCTCGAGCTGATGTTGGCCCCCAGTTGAATACTCGTGGTCTCCACTTGGAGCTTGGCCGCTTGCACCGTTACTTCCTGTGCAACCGCGCCAACCTCCATGCGGACGTCCTCGACGTAAATCTGGTTCAAGCTCAACGGAATTGCCTCCGCCTCAAACGTCCGGAAACCGCTTTGCTCGGCACTCACGTTATAGGTTCCGGGCGCGGGTAGCTGCACGAACAAGTAGTTCCCCTCAGCGCCACTAGTGGCCGTATACTTCACACCGGTGGCGACGTTGGTGGCCGTGAGGTGCACACCGACCATCGCCGCTCCCGTTGCGTCAGTCACCGTGCCGCGGATCTGGCCGTAGACGTCGACGGCCCGCGCTGAGCTGGCGCCGAACGCTGCCGCGAACGCGCCGACAAGTAGGAGCCTTGAAACACAGCCTCTCATTTTGTCTCCTCCTAAGTAATGCCCGCCCTCCCAGCCACTCCGGCTTAACCAGGTCTGCAGTGCCCCAAACAACTGAGTGCCCACAGGTGGACGACAGACATTACCTGCCGCTGGCAGGGGCAACTGAAGGTCCAAGGCGAGAACGCAGATTTGGTCCATGTTTTCAATTATATAGGTCCTGCTGACCTGGCTTCGCGGTTAAGGGTAATATGCAGTTTGGAATTCCAGCCAAGGGTCCTACAAGTAATCATATTTCGTTGCGTGCGGACGGCATGGAAGGAGGTATGGGCCGTGCGCAATTAGGGACAGATGGAGAACAACTCCCGCAGCGCCGGGGGCCTGAAGAAATTCTCCTGTAATATTCCATCCCAATTCTCGCCTTATGCCCTGCGTACAGCTTCGGCGTGGTATAGACTATGAGAGAGCATGGACCAGCAGGCAACGTCAAGGCGCCCCCCGCCCAATTCGCAGGAGCGTTACGCTGGGAGTCATGAGGGGCTTGCGGCCCCGAGCTTTGGAGGTCATTTTGGCCTCAATTACAGGGTCCCCCCCCCGGGGTATGGCCTAATTGCAAAAACGAACCCGAGAAGTCATTTAGAATCAACAAAAGCCTCAAAAAACGAACCTAAAACGAACCTAAACGAACCTAAAACGAACCCAAGATCAGGATGCGGCCTCTGCCATAAACCTTTTGGAATCAGCATAGCGGTTGGAACCGCCGAAAACGAATTCACCGGAACCGTTCCGCAAGCGACGCGCAGACTTGAACCGCGGAGTCACCCGTGAGCCGCGTTCAAGGAACGCTTTCGGCTCTCTGGAACGATCTTCCCGAGCCTCGCCTTCTGCGGTGGGCGTCCGTCTCCTTCACCCTGTCCGTGCTGTCAATGCTGTTATCGGTTGCCGCCGCGCAGATCTTCTTTTCGCTTGCTGGCGTGTGTTACGCAGCAGATTTGCTGCGCCGTCCGCGCGTGCCTGCGTTTCCACCTTTCAAGCTGCCGCTCGCCTTGTTCTGCGCTTTCACCGCACTTTCCATCGGATGGGCCGAGAATCCGATTGTCGGATGGACCGTGGTGCGAAAGCTGACGTTGCTCTTCATTATTCTGTTCACGGTGAATCTGATTGCCAGCTATCGGCAGCTTGTCACCATCTATCAAGTGGTCTTTGTGGAGTCCGCGCTGGCAGGACTACTCGCGTTGGTGCAGTTCGCGACTCAATACCGCCAAGTCCGCGCGGAGCATCCCGGCAAGTTCTATTACTTCATGACCCTTCTTCGCATCCACGGCTTTCAGGGCCACTGGATGAACTTCGGCGGCCAGCAAATGTTGATCTTCGTGGCGCTTGCGGCTTACGTGACGCTAGGATTGCAAAAGCGCGGGGAAGGGTGGGGCTTTAGCCACGCCGTAGCCGCGCCCTCAACTAAGTTTGTTGCAGCGCGCTCCTCGGCGGGGCTGAAAGCCCGGCGCTTTCGCGGCCTTCGCCTTTCCTCAGAGCTCGGCTGGTGGCTCGTGCTGGCTGTCGTGGCCATTTCCATCGTTCTGAATTTCACGCGCGGCGTCTGGCTGGGCTGCGGAGTAGCTTTGCTCTACGTGATTGCGCGCTGGCGCGCGCGCTGGCTGTGGGCGCTGCCGGTGCTGGCTGTGGCCGCGTATTTGGCGTCGCCCTCTCTCGTGCGTGACCGGATACAGACGTTGTTTCACCCTTCAGCCGATCCGTCGATTGCCGTTCGCATGGAGATGTGGCACGTGGGGCTGGCGATGATGAGGCGGCATCCGTTGACCGGCGTGGGCCCGAACAATATTCCCGAGGTCTATCTCACTTACCTTCCGCCGGGGACGCAGGCGGTGCCAGCTTGGCACGAGCACCTGCACGATGTCTACTTGCAGCTCGGCGCCGAACGCGGCCTGCCGTGCCTGGCGGCGTGGCTCTGGTTCATGGGGGCGCTGGGATGGCACGACTTGCGCGTGCGAGGCCGGTTGCAACGGGAAGGCAAGCCCGTGTGGATTGCAGACGCATCGTTCGCAGCCTGGCTGGCATTCGTCGTGGAAGGATTCTTTGAGTTCAACTTCGGGACCACGCCGGTGCTGATGCTCTTTCTGTTCGTCATGTCGGCTCCGTTCGCGGCAGAGCGGCTGCTGGCGCAGATGCTCGTGGTACCATCAAGTGACCAGACAACCCATTGAAATCGAATGCGTGACGCGTCGCCACTTGAAGTGAAGCCGAACTCCATGCCGGGTCCGCTTTCGCGGGCTCTTGGGGCGATTGCGTCGTCCGTCAATCGCAAGATTTTTCGCGCTGTTACGATACTTTCCGGCTTCTCTGGAGTCGTACTGCTTGCCACTACCGCACGCGAGTTGGTGGTAGCCAATTATTTCGGACGCAGCGACGCTCTCGACGCCTATGTCACGGCCTACGTTCTGCCGCTATTCATCGTGAATCTGGTAGCGAAGTCTTTCGATGTGGCCGTTATCCCGACTTTCGTGGAGGTTCGCGAGTCAGAAGGCGCGGATGCGGCTCAACGGCTATTTTCCGGAGCGCTGGTATGGAGTCTCACGCTGTTGCTGACGATCGCGGTGCTGCTGGCAGCCTTCGCGCCCTACTACTTACCACTGCTGGCGTCAGGGTTTAGTGCCGCCAAGCTGCTGCTCACTCGCAAGCTGCTTTATTTCATGCTGCCCCTGATCGTGATGAGCGCCGTTACCGTCAACGGAACGGCCCTTCTCAATGCAGGAGAACGCTTCGCGCTGCCAGCGCTGGTACCGGTGTTGGCTCCGCTGGGCGGACTGCTTTTTCTTATCGAGTTCGGAAGGCGATGGGGCATTTACGCGCTAGCTGCGGGTACAGTGGTGGGCACGGCTCTGCAGGCGGCGAGCTTGGTGGCGCTGGCGCGATCGCATGGCTTTAGCCTCATGCCCCGGTGGTCTGGACTTGATCCCAAGCTGCGCCAGGTGATCGGCCAGTACGTTCCCATGGTGGCGGGGGCGCTGCTGATGGGCACCACCGAACTCGTCGATCAGGCCATGGCCGCGATGCTGCCGTCCGGGAGCGTGGCGGCGCTCAGTTACGCGCGCAAAATCGTTAACGTTCTGGTGGTGGTAGGAGCCATTCCGCTGGGCGCGGCGACTCTGCCCTATTTTTCGGACATGGTGGCCAAGCGTGCTTGGGAATCCTGCCGCCACACCCTCCGCACCTACAGCGGACTGATTTTCCTGGTGACGGTTCCGCTGACGGCAGGTATGGTGGTGTTCGCGCGGCCTCTGGTGCGAATCCTGTTTCAGCGCGGAGCCTTCGGCGCCGCCGACACCGCGGTGGTGAGCCACGTCGAAGCCTGGTTGGCGCTTCAGGTCCCGTTTTACCTGGTGGGTAACATGGCCGTCCGCCTCATCAGCGCCCTGAAGCGCAACGGAGTGCTCATGGTGATTGCAGCGGTGAACACCGCGCTGAACGCCGTCCTCAATTGGGTCTTCATGTGGCGATACGGGGTGGCGGGCATCGCACTTTCCACGTCAATTGTGTACCTGGTCTCCTGCGTGCTGGTGTTCGGCTCGCTCTACGTTCTGCTGAAGCGCGAGAGCGTGCATTCCGGAGTAGGAGCTTCGGCTTAGAGTCAGGCCTCGCGCGTGCCGGATTGCGGCTGGATCGAGGTCAACGGGCTTCAACACGGCCGTCATCGCTTCGCTATTCGAGCCGGAAGATAACAATCGATTCAGGGTTCCGGTGGAAAGTCTGATCCTTGGTCTGGCGGTTATGGAGCTGTACCTGACCGTCAACGAACTGCGCGGTTGGCACAAGCGAAGGTTGGTGCGTCGAATTTCGGCGGAGAGCGCGTGATTACGACACGCATCTCGCCCTCATCTCAATCATGCCCTCGAGTGAAACACATCCGTCTGACTCGACCACTTATGTGCCTATTGACAAGCCTTGGCGCCGTTATAGAGTGTTGGTGGTCACCAATCTCTGGCCTACAAAACAAGACCCAGGCTGGGGCAGTTTCGTGCAAGCCCAAATGGAGTCGCTGCGGCCGCACGGCGTTGAGTACGATGTGTTGTTTATGAACGGACGGGAGTCGTACGCCAACTACGTGAAGGCCGTCTTCGAATTGCAGCGCCGCTTGACGGAAACGAAGTACGACTTGATCCACGCCCACTTCGGTCTTTCCGGTTTGGTCGCCAGGGCTCAATGGCGGGTTCCCGTAGTGGTGTCATTCATGGGTGACGACGTGCTCGGCCAGTTTGACCGGGAAGGTCGCAATTCGCTGGTTGGTCTCTTCTATCAGCTTTCAAGTTTCGCGCTGGCGCGGTGCGTGAGTGCGGTGATCGTCAAGAGCGAACAGATGAAGCAGCGCCTGCGCCTCTCGTCCGGTAGGGTAATCCCGAATGGTGTCAACCTCGACCTCTTTCGCCCGATTGATCGCGGTGAAGCCCGGCGCGTTCTGGGCCTCGATGACCGCCGCAAATATGTGCTGTTCCCCTATGATCCGTCTGTAACCCGCAAGCGCTTTGACCTGCTGCAGGAAGCGGTGAAGTTGGCGCGTGCGCAACTGCCTGAGCTTGAGATCTTACGGGTGGTCGGCGTGCCTCGCCCGCAGATGCCGCTTTATTTCAACGCTGCCGAAGTCCTCGTATTGCTCTCTTACGGCGAGGGCTCGCCCAACGCGGTTAAGGAGGCGATGGCAGTAAACCTGCCAGTGATCACTGTAGACGTGGGCGATTCTCGCGACCTGATTGGACGCACCGAAGGCTGTCATCTCGTTTCCCCGCGCGCCGATGAGATTGCTGCGCGCATCATTGACGTGTGCCGACGGGGAACGCGAACGAAGGGCCGCGAATGGATTGCGCGTTACTCTGAAGAGACGATCGCCCGCGAGGTTTTCGATGTATACGCTAGCGTTGTTGGCTAGTGGAAATGCCCGTGTCGCCCGTGGGTGGGCACAAGGCCTGCCCCTACGTTGCGCCTCGGAAAGTCAATACCCGTGCTGACCCACGCGCACTTTTCCGCTGAAGGTGCGGTGGACGTAGCTGGTGTAAAGAATCACCCCGATCATGCCAAACACGTTCGCCAGGAGCGAAGCACCCAAAGCGTGCGGCGACGACGCGGCGTTGAAGATCGTAAGACTGTAACTGGGATTGATCGTTGAATACAGGAGATTGGGGTATACGGTCATGGCGGCGGCGCCCAGCAGCGCAATGATCGTAATCACCGATGACCGGAAGGCTCCGCGCTCACGCCCGGCCTGCCGTGAGCGGAAGCCGGCGGCGAGCGAGGCAACCGCTAACAGCGGAAACGACCATGCCCACGGGTAAGAGCGATAGTTGGACTCGAGCGTAGGACTCACCCACAAGGTGGCAAGCGTGACTAGAGCAACGAGTGCCGCTACGACAAACCAGAGCCCGCTCGACCATGCTTGCGCTCGCTGCTGCAAAGCTCCCTCGGTTTTGAGCCGGAGGTAATTGGCGCCGTGCCAAGCGAGCGTGGTAAGGCTCAGCAGGCCGGTGAGCAGCGAGTAAGGATTGAGCACCAGGCCGAGCGTCCCCTGAAATGTTCCGTCCGCGCCCACCGGCAGACCGCGCAGCACGTTGCCGAGAGCGACGCCGAGAAGCAGCGCCAGGGCGAAGCTGCCGATCCAGAATCCGGCGTCAAACAGCGACCTCCAAAGGCCGCTTTCTAGCTTGCTGCGAAATTCAATGGAAACGCCGCGCAGGATCAGGAACCACAGAACGAGCATCAGAGCCAGATAAAACCCGCTGAACGCAGACGCGTAGACTTTGGGAAACGACACCACCAGCATGCCGCCCGCGGCCAGCAACCACACTTCGTTACCGTTCCACACCGGGCCGATGGCGTTTAGAGCCAAGCGACGCTCTTCATCGGTGCGCGCCACCCAAAGGTAGACCGAGCCCACTCCCAAGTCAAAACCATCCAGCACCGAGTAGGCAATCAGCATGCCGCCCAGAACCCAAAACCAGACGATGTTGAGAATCATGGCGCAATCTCCCGCTTCGGGCGCTGTACGAAACCCGGAGTCCCATCAGGCATGTTCGGTCCCTTCCGGTCCCTGCACAATGATGCGCCCAACGAGAAAGACGAAGAGCAAAGACAACAGTGCGTAGATGCCCGCGAAGCCGAGCGTCGTAAACACGGTTTCGCCGGCAGCGACACTGAGCGAAGTGCCGGCAGAGGTTCGCAGCAAGCCGTACACTAGCCACGGCTGGCGCCCAACCTCGGTGGCGGTCCAGCCCGCTTCGTTGGCGATATAAGGAAACGGGATGGCGAGCATCAGCGTCCACAAGAACCAGCGGCTGGTGGCAAGCTTGCCTCGCAAGAGAAGGAAAATGCCTACCGCCATCTGCGCAATGAATAATGTGCCGAGGCCGACCATGATGTGATAGGCATAGTAGGTGAGCTCCACCGGCGGCCAGAGGTCGCGGGGATACTGGTCTAGTCCGTTCACTGTAGCATGCGTGTCTCCGTAAGCGAGGAAGCTCAGCACACCTGGTACGTAAATCGGATCAATCAGCTTTCCCTGCGCGGTGTCGGGCATTCCGATGATGGCCAGTGGAGCGCCTTTCTCCGTCTGCAGCAGACCTTCCATAGCCGCGAGCTTCGCCGGCTGGTAGCGGACCACACTGCGTCCGTTCTCGTCCCCGGTTGGGAAGGCTTGAGTCAGCGCAAGAATCATCCCGCCCATCACAGCCAGCCTGACCGAAAGCTGGGCGAATTGGTGATGACGTCCCAGCAGAAGGTAACCCGCGCCAACCGCACCGATGGCGTAAGCGGCGGTAAGGAGAGCGCCGTTGATGGTGTGGAGGTACTGCCAGCCTGCATAGGGATTGAGTAGCACCTGCCAAAAAGAAGTGAGGTGAATGGCACCGCTTGCGTCCGCCGCATATCCAACGGGATGCTGCATCCAGGCGTTAGTGGCCACGATGAAGTATCCGGAAAGCAGAGATCCCACAGCCACACCCATGGCAGCCAGCCACTCGATCCGCCGGCTCACTCTGCCATGTCCGAACAGAAACAGGCCCAGGAATCCGGATTCCAGGAAGAATGCATACACGCCCTCGAGGGGAAGGGTCTGACCGAAAACACCACCGCCGAACGCCGAAAACCGGCTCCAATTGGTCCCGAATTCGAACTCCAGGGGAATCCCCGAAACCACTCCGAGAGCAAAGTTGACCGCGAAGATCTTCCCCCAGAACCGTGCTAGCTGGCTATATCGCGCATCACCTGTCCTGAGGTGGAGGGTGGAAAGCAGCGCGATAAAGAACCCGAGCCCCATGGTGAGAATCGGGAAGAGATAGTGAAACATCACCGTGAGCGAGAACTGAATTCGGTGTGCAAGGACTGCGGTGTCCATGGAATCACCTGTTCCGAATCAAATAGTCATTCGAATGACCGACCTCGCCAATGAGTCTCGCGAGACGTGTGAGTCTCGTCCCCTCACGGCCTATTCATCATCCTCCGCCGGCGGCTGTGCGTTGCTGGCCACTCCCGTGTTCCACCGCTTCATGTCTACACCGTTGCGGTCGAGTGTGTCGTAGAGCGGCTGCGCCGCACGCAACGTCGCATGCTCATCCGCCACCGTGGCTGCGAGGATGCGAATTCTCGGATTGTCCGGCAGGGTCAACTCGCTCGCGCCCTGTGGCAGATCGACCGCGTAAGCAAACAGATAAGAATAAGAATAGGCTTCATTAGAGCCGTCGTCGGCGTGGTTATGCGAAGCAAACCAGGCGACTGGCGCGCGCTTGATGTAGCCGGCCTTGAGGCCCGTATACTCGTCGATGGTCCTGATGATCGGCCCGTGCTCCTTGATGTAAGCTCGGAAGCGCCGAGCCCTTTCGGCGCGTGGACTGTGGTCATCGGCGGCGGGTTCGGGCGGCGTCGGCACTTCATACTGCTTCTCATTCCAGGTGCGCGTGTCCCACTGGCCGATGAACCCTCCCCAATCCTCGATCTTCAGGTCCACGGACTTGCCGCCCACGCTGAACGCTGCGGTCTGGTCGCCATCGTACGAAGCGGCCAGCAGGTATAGGCGGTTGAAGTGGCCCGCAGGCAAATGCACTGTTTGGCCGCGCGCCGTCATCGCGTTGGGGCTGGCGGCGCCCGCAGGCGCCAAATGGAATCGTATACTGGCGTAGGCCACGTCGGCAGGCAGCATCTCGGCCGGCAGGGCCTTGCCTTGTTGGGAATCCGGCTGATTGTAATCGCAGTCAAAGCAGCCTTCGCCGGGCCGGCCATCGCGGGTGGCTACCGCCGCGTCGTACGTGAGCGTCACCGGCTTCCAGGCTGGCTCGGCTACCTCGGAATGTGGCTTAGCCAGCTTCACCGCGAATGTTCGCGGCTGATAGGCGCTGAAAGATGTGACGAGTTCGCCGCCCTTGACACTGGCGGGGCCCACCGGCTGTTCCTGACCATTGACTTCGCGAGCCGCCGTCACCGGCGCGGCAAACGAAATTCGCACGTCGGGTTCCGCTTTGCCGCTGATTTCGACCAGACGGACCACCACTTCGTCGCTGTCCTCGGCCTTCTTTAGGGCCATTAGCCTCACGCGGCTGCTGCTCACTTTCAGCAATGAAAAGTTCTTGCCCAGAAATCCCGAGTGCGCAGAAGTCTCGAACGTCCTGAGCGGCTCGTTCAGGCGATAGGCCTGCCAGTCCGTCTGGCCCTGGCGCCAGTCGCCTTCGTGCCCGGCAAGGCCGAACACAAACTCGTGTCGCCCCCAATCCTGTGTGCCCTGGTCTTCGTAACCGCCCCGAGTTCCCGGCGTTCTCATCAAGGTAAGCCGCAGGGTATTGTCGCTTGGCTTGTCGGAGGCGTTTTTGTCGTCTGTGAGAATGGTGACGCCGAAAGCGCCACTTTTGTCGGTAAGATCGACCCAGCGGTGCGAGGCCACTTCAAACTGCCGATCAAATTCGTTGGGCCTCTGAATGGTGCCGATGTCCCAATTGTAAGTCGCGTTCGGGTTCGAAGCGGTCAGCGGGAAGACCGCCTTCAGGTTGGCTTTACTGGCCTTCCAATCGATCACGTTACCGAACTCCACTCGATTACCGGCGTCGCCGGCCGAAAGGCGAACCGTCTGCACAAACTTTGAGTCCTCGCCTTCGCGTGACACTTCCACGGCCACGCGCACGGGACCATTTTCAACCACGCGGATTTGCGCCGGTCCGCCGATATAGGTACGGGGCGGGCGCTGCTCATCGTCAAAGTCCATGTTCCAGGCAGGCCAGTAGCGCGGGTTGTCCAGAATGATGGCCAGACGAATGGGAGCCGACAGCAATTCGCGATTGAGCTTCTTGTCAAAGATGCTGGAGACGTCGCCGTTCTCGTCGATCTTGATGCGATAGCGCTCGTTTTCGAGCCCGGACTCGCTCACTTGCAGCGAACCGGACGCAGCCGGCGCAGAGCCTGTCGGCTTAACGTTGTAAACCGCGTAGCCGACTGACGGCACGTCGGCCAGGAATAGTACTTTGACGGCGCCGGTTTGATTCTCGACAGGGCCAGCCAACTGGGCGGGCACTTCCTTGCCGTCGGGGCCGAGCACGCGAACGCCCTTTGGAACGCCGTTCGGGAAGGAAATGTCAGCTTCAGCCACGTCCTGGCGAGCAATATCGAGCGGGTTGAACACCACGATAGGCGTTCCTTCGCCTTGGGTATTCATGGCTGACGCAACAGCATCAGTGGCGCTGGTGAGCACGCTCGCGAACTGATTCATGGCAATCACGTCGTCGTTCCAGGAATACTCGTAGGACTTCGGCGTGGCGGTTCCGGCCATGATGTCGTGAAACTGGCCGCCCATCACCAGCCGCCAGGCGTGATTGAGCCGCTCCAACGGGTAAGGCCGGCCGCCCAGCCAGGCGGCTGCCACCGAGGCCGCTTCAGCGGACGCTCCCAGGATTTCGTTCTCGCGGTTCCAGCGCTTGTGGTAGGCCTGCGAGGTGATTGATCCGGCTGAGTGGTTGATCAGCTCCAGGTCACCCTTGTAGCGGGGAAGACGGCTGGTCTCGCTGGGCTTGATGTCGCGGAACATCTGGTCGGCGTCGGACCAGACGACGTGCAACGGACCGTCTCCCACCTTCACTTTCGCGCCGTTTGCCGCGTTGGGCTGCTCCTCCTCGCTGATAATCGACTGCGGCGACGGCAACACCGCGGTGCCCTTGGTCTCAATCGCCTCCATCAGTTTCACCGAGTCTTCAGTAGGAGCCCCGCCGATATCGCCGGTGCCTACGTAGTGATAGTCGGTGAAGACGCCGGTGACCTTCCCGTTTAGGTTGACGCGATCCGGCCAGTCCCAAACGTAGCCGCCAGGGCCGGACCGCGCGCCCGCAGGCCGAGGGTTATTCTTCGTAAGATCGGTGTATACGCCGTCACCGTAACTGCCGGGGTTCACTGCCGCGATGATCGTTTTCCCGTCGGGGCCTTCCCAAATACCCACATTGAAGGGAATGCCCTCGGGTGTCTTCTCCGGCGAATCCGGGCCGCCCACGTGCGGCGCCGGCTGCCAGGCCGCATTCAACTTTTGCGTGGAAAACCCCTTGATGCCGGCGTGTACCAGGATGCTGGGAAGCGAGGCAGGGAAGCCGAAGCAGTCCGGCAACATAAACTCTTCACTCGCCTTGCCGAACTCGTGGCGGAAAAACTCGTTGCCGTAAAGCACCTGGCGGATGATGGACTCCGCCGAGGGCGAGTTGACGTCGTTTTCTTCCATCGAGGAGCCCGCCGGAAACCAGCGGCCAATCTCGACGTAGTGTTTCAGCTTGGCGTAATCGGCCGGGAAGTACTCCTTCATCATCATGAAGCGATTCGCGCCCGTGAAATTGAAGATGTAGTGCGGATACTTGTCAAACAGGTAAAAGTTGGTGCGCATCGTCTTGCTGAGGTACTCGTCGATCACCTGCGGATATTCCCATCGCCACTCGGTGTCGAGGTGCGCGTATCCGACAACAAAGAGCGTCGGCTGCTTGGTCAAATCGACGCTTGCAGCCGCCCTGGGAGCGGTTCCCGGCTTCGGCGCTGCCTGCTCCTGGGCGGTAGCCGGACTTGCCGCCTGGATCGGTTGGGCTTCAGTTCGCCGCAGCATAACGAACAAGGCGACGATGACCGAGAGAACGGACACAGCGCTAAGAAATGCGGTCTTGCCGAACAACTTTGATCTGAATATGAGTCTCATCATGACGAACACTCCTATGAGGCGCCTGACGCCGAATCGCGTGATCGCGTCAGGCGAGAGTCCCGTGCGTTGCAAAGGCGGATTATGGAACGGATCATCATATACCCGCGCAGGCTTGTGTAGCACAAGGTCGTCCGTCCAAAACGTAAAATCCTCAGAACGTGGCGCGGCTTAGCCGCAGCCAAACTGAGGTCCTCCGTCATCTGCGTGCCGAAATGCCTTCAACACGAAGTTCACGAGTGCAAACTTCAATTGGAAGCCTGTCATGCTGACGCTGATGGGCAGAGGCTGACCGGTGAAAGCTCACGATAAGATCTCCCGAACCATGTTGGTAGTTTCAGTGACTTGGTCCGAATAGCGCGGGTACAGGCCGATGATCGTGGCGTCGATGGGCTTTATGTTGTCGTAGGCCCACTTGATCGCTGCGTGTTTCTGTTCTTCCGAATTACATTTGCGGCCCGCCGCCAGGACCTTGTACACAAGGGTCGGCTTATCCACTTGGCGCACGGCCGCGGCCATCCTAGGCGGATCAGACGCAATCCAACCCTCGTCCACAGGAACCGTGCCGATTTCCTTCACCCAGTCCTCGGGCCGACGGCTGAGGTAGTGCAACCCGGTCATGTAGAAGTCGTTTGCGAATCCCTTTTGGTGGAGCGTCTCCAGGATCTTGGGGTTGTGGGTCGAGATGCCGGCGGCGGTCCCTAGGTCGTGAACCCTGTCGATGTAGTCTTTGACCAAGTCAATTTTCCCGGCCCGGTGAAGAATGTCGGTGGCAAAGCCGTGGAACGCAATACCAATAGGCTTGAACTCCATCGCCGCCTGTGCGCACTTGATGGTTCCGTCTAGCACTTCTTCCGCCGACCGTCCCATCTTCTCATCGTAGTGCCAGGAGGCGGCCAGGCAGATAAACTGGATCTGACACCCCGCCGCGCGCACTTTCCGAAATTGCCTCTTCAAGTCGTAGTTGAAATTAGCCTGCCAGGTGTTGATGCCGGCTCTCTCGCAATCCGAGAGCAGCTTTACCACACGCTCGTCGGTGAACCAATCGCGCATGTGCTGATCGTACTGGCGATTAAAGTGTGAGTAGCCGTAAACAGGATTGCCGCCGACAACCAGCCGCGTGACGCGATGCCCTCCCAACGGCACCGTCGGCAGCATGTTTGCGAGTTCCGATCGCGTCGATCCCGGAACCACGAAGCCCACGGCTACGCTGGTGGCGCCTTTCAGAAATTCCCGGCGGCTGCTTGGCTGGTCAGAAGAATCTGTTCGGTTCGATTCCTTCGTAGGCATGCCCATTTTCCCCCAAACCGACTCGAAACCCAACTTCTCACGGCCGGTGGTATCCTCCATGTCTCGGCGCCCGATCCAGTCACCTTGGAGTTGCTAAACGTAAGCCTGGCAAATCATTCTCACTCACCACTTGGCGCCTTCGCCCCCGTGACGATCGGTATCGAGCGTCACAGCGCCCTGTGATTGGCATTATAGCGGGACGCAAGCAAGGCTTGGGCTAGCGAGGAGAGCGCGCATCCAGCCCCTCAAGGGCAGACGCGCTAGTCCGCGCTGATCGTGAACTGTTTTCCCTTTTCCCCAACCTCAAAAATCAAAAGCTTCGCCGTCTCCATGCCACTTAGGTTCCGAAGGAGGCGGTGCACATGCATCGGGGTCTCGTAAAAGTATTCGCCTGCTTTGTACCGCTGCGGTGGGCTCGGATCGACCTGATTCTCGACCTCACCCTCCAGCACGTATGCGAAAACCGGACCCGTATGCCTATGCGGCAAGGACGGGGCGCCCGGAGGAATGGTGAGTGTGCTCACCTTCAGCTCGGCATTCGGTATCTCAGCCAGAGATTCCTTCATCAGCGTCTGCACGACGATGGAGGACGTGTTCTGCCTTTGGTCTGGGGAGTTTTGCTGGGCAGGCGACTTTTCTGCCCACAGGAGTGCGCCAGACTTACCCGAGAGGAGACCCGCCAGTGCGCTGGCGAGCGTGCTGTTCACATCACGTCGATTCATCATGTCGCGATTCTCCTTTGCATGGGCAGTGCGATTCGCGTCGTTGACTCGCCGCCCGCAATCGCAAATCCCAATCGTATCGCCAGCGTGTTCGGCCCATCCGCCACCAAGGTCACGAGTACTTGCGGGTGATGAGTTCCGCGCTTTCGGGTGTCGCCCGTGAGTCCGGCTTCTTCCACAGGTCCTTGTTCTTACCAGCGTGAGGTTGGGAAAGTACATGGGCGAAGCCGCGCGTCTGGCTCGCTTCCCGCCATTTCTTGGCGTGCAACCCGGCGGGCTTGGAGACTGCTTTGCCTTTCATAATCGCCTGCCATCCCGGGACTTAGAAGTGGTGGCTTGTGACTCGCCATCGCTTTTGTCCCGTTTTGAGATAACCGTCAGAAGTAGTGTCATTCGGGAGTTCACCAAGGCGCTGTGACTCTTGTCACATGGAAGAAGAGTGATTCGCATCACATCATCTATTCTCGACCGGCGTGAGGATCGATGGCGAACGTGAAAAGGTGGGAACGCCATGTCTGAACATGTATGCCCTTGGTGGCTGGGGTACTTTCTAGCCAGCCCGATCCGGCGTTTGGAGTACGATCCACGCGAGATTCTTGTCCCTTACGTGCACGACGGTATGACGGTGCTTGAACCTGGACCCGGCATGGGGTTTTTCACGCTGGAGCTCGCCCGTCTGGTGGGCCCATCCGGCCGGGTCGTGGCCGTGGATCTGCAGCCGAAAATGCTCAATGGGCTGAGGCGGCGGGCCAGTAAAGCCGGACTCCTGGAACGCATCCAGGCTCGCCAGGCCGAACGCAGCTCCCTGGGTGTCGCGGACCTTGCCGGAAAGGTGGATTTTGCGCTGGCCTTCGCCATCGTGCACGAGTTGCCAGCCGCCGCGCCGTTTTTCGCCGAGGTTGCTACGACTCTGGAGCCAGGCGCCCGCCTTCTGTTTGCGGAGCCTGTGGGCCACGTGAAGCCTGCGCAGTTTGAGGCGGAGTTCCAGGCTGCTGTGGGCGTTGGCTTGAAGCCTGTCGAGGAACCTTTCATACGGCGCAGTCGTGCGGTGTTGCTGGTAAAGACAGGATAGGGAGACCCTCACGATCGGGAGGCCTATGCGTCGCGCGCTTCTCGGCGACGCATGGTGACTGAAGACGGACAAAAGGCGCCCACATGCCAAACAGCGGCGTTGGTGCCACGTTGCGGTTACTCGTGAGGATCAAGCGCCGACGGCAACCGCTCTGACACCTTCGATAAGCCGCTCCACTTCTTCGGCTATCGTGTAGCAGGCGCAGCCGGCGCGGACCAGTCCCGTCTCGTCCAGCCCGAGGCGCTCGACCACCGAGGCAGCGTAGAAATCGCCGTGCGAGAGAAACACACCGAAGTCCGCGATGCGCCGCGCCACTTCATCTGAGGCAACATTGCGAACCGTAAAGACAACGGTGGGAGTTCGCAACAGCGACGGGGGCGGACCGTAGAGCGCAACCCCGGGAATCTCAGCCAGGCCTTCCCACAAGCGCCTGGTTAAAGCCTTGCCGCGCTCATGCAGTCCGTCGAACGCCAGCCGCAGACGCTCTCGCCTTGATGAGCCGCCGGCAAGCGAGGCAAGAAACTCCACCGCGGCGGCCGCACCGGCAATGCCCTCGTGGTTCTGAGTACCGGTTTCGGCTCGCTCCGGCGCCGTATTCGGTGCCGGCATGAGCTTCGGAAAGTCGACTGATTCCAATAAGTCCTTTTTGCCGTAGAGCACGCCGATGTGCGGGCCGTAGAACTTGTAGGCTGAGCACGCAAGAAAGTCACAATCCCAAGCCTGGACATCGGTAAGGAGATGCGGGGCAGAGTGAACCGCATCGGCGAAAAGGAGCGCTCCCGCGGCGTGGGCCAAGCGAGCCGCCTTCTGTATATCGTTAACCGTTCCCAGGGCGTTCGAGGCCACACCGAGCGCCACCAGCTTCGTACGCCGGTTCACCAGGCTCTCGAAGTGCTGCCAGTCGAGCTCGCCTGTCTCCGCGATCATCCTGGCCACGCGGATCGTAACGCCCCGTTCGCGCGCCAACGCTTGCCAGGGCGCGACATTGCCATGATGGTCCAGTTCGGTCACCACGATCTCGTGGCTCGCGCTATAACCTCTGCCCAGCGCCCGCGCCAGGTGGAACGTCAGCGTGGTCATGTTGGCGCCGAACACGATCTCTGACGGCGTCGCCTTCATGAAATCCGCGAAGGCCTCTCGCGCCCCTGCGATTACGGCATCCGTCTCAGAGCTGGCCGGATAGGCCCAATGTGTATTCGCGTTGTGGCGGTAAAGGTATTCGGTGACAGCCTCGACGACCGCGTGCGGAACTTGGGTGCCACCCGGCCCGTCAAAGTAGGCCACGGGATGGCCGCCTTGGCGGCGGTCGAGAGCAGGAAACCGGGAACGGATATCCTCCACAGGCAAGATGGGTGTGGTGGTTGAATGTGCAGGGGTCGGATGTGTGGCGGTGGACATCGCTAACTGACTCCGAGACCGGGATTGTGTCTGCCCTTCCGCTTTCGCGCGCTAGCAAAGTATATCAGCCCTGGGCAGCAGCATTGGAGCCGCTTTGGCCGTCTGGTTGGGCGGTTAGCATTGAAGAAACCTTAGTTAACGGTCCGGCGGTGAAGATAGTTACCACGCACCCCAGAGTCACAATGGGCTGGGCAGTCGCGCCACAGTCGCGCTGTCGCGCTTGACTTGAAGCAACAGTTGTGTAAAACTCCCGCCCATTCCGGGGGGAGGTGCAATCGGGGATGGGCACGCCGCACCATTTATTGGTGATCAGCGATGAGGCGGACACGTCTGCGCCGCTTCTCGACGGTTGGTTACCTCAGGACGCCGTATTCTCCCAACATCACCTCGACTGGCATTCAGCAACCTCAGAGCAGGTCAAGAGCTTGAGCGCGCGCCTGATCATTGCCTTCGCTCCGGCGGAGTCTGCGCGGGCAGCGACCCTGCTTCGAACCCTCCGGGAATGGTCTCCGGCGGCTCCCATCCTGGCCGTGCTGCCGAATGAGCTTGACCAGGACCTATTGCAGGCCGCCGCCGAAACCGCGGACGATTTCGTGTTCTGGCCCCCGCGTGAACATGAATTCGGCGAGCGTGTGATGCGGCTGCTCGGAGGCGCCGAGACAGAGCGGGAATGGGTTGGGAACAAGCTCGCACAGGAGATGGGATTTGCCCAACTGGTGGGTAAGGACCCGACGTTTTTGCGGACGGTGAATCAGATTCCTCTGCTGGCAGCGAGTGACGCTCCAGTGCTGCTGCTGGGTGAAACCGGCACCGGGAAGGAGCTGTGTGCTCGAGCCCTTCATCATCTCAGTGCACGGCGCAACTTTCCTTTCATTCCGGTTGATTGCGGCGCCTTGCCCGAGCACCTCGCCGAGAATGAGCTCTTCGGCCACACTCGAGGCGCCTTTACCGATGCACACACCGAGCAGAAGGGCTTGGCGGGGATGGCAGAAGGCGGAACTTTGTTCCTGGATGAAGTTGACTCGCTGTCACTCACGGTGCAGGCCAAGCTCTTACGCTTTCTTGAACAGCGCTCCTACCGCTCGCTGGGTGCGGACCGGTTCACGCATGCGAACGTCAGGGTGCTGGCGGCCAGCAATCGCGACCTTGAAACGCTGGTGCGCGAGAAACACTTCCGCTCCGATCTCTATTTCCGCCTCAACGTTCTGCAGCTCAGCTTGCCGGCGCTGCGCGAGCGGCCTCTCGACATCGAAGTACTCGCGAAGCACTTTCTCGAATCTTTCCCGCGGCCGGTTGGCGCGCCGCCAAGGGTCTTTTCCCCCGGCGTTCTGCGCACGTTTCAGCAATACCGTTGGCCGGGCAACATTCGTGAGCTCTTCAATGTTGTCCAGAGAGCAGTCGTGCTAAGCACAGGTCATCAGATTCTACCCACCCACATCACTTTGCCCGGCTTCGCCGAGACGGATGTCTCTATCGCCACCACCTTCCGCCAAGCGCGTGCCAAGGCGGTCGCGTCCTTTGAGCGGCTGTACGTCGAGGAGATGCTGCTCAAGCACCACGGTAACATCACCCGTGCTGCCCAGGAAGCTCATAAGGACCGGCGAGCGTTCGGACGGCTGGCCAAGAAGTACTCGTTGAGCCGCAAGGCGATATAGTGGGGCGGGTCAAAACCGGCCCTCGCCGGGCTGTTTCGGACCCACCGCGCCGAACCCCGCATCATTCCGCTAAGAACAGGCCTTCCACTCGATTCTGCGAGACCAGAAGTGGGTGGATTCAGCCTCACTCGCTCATTCGTGCCTTCCTCACACTTTTCGTCAAGCGGCACTCTCACGGGCGCTTTCAGGTTCATCGGAGATCGGCTACTCGCTTGCATTATGGCATCAGGTTGCCGGAGGGGGAATCCGATGCCACATGCCACGCTCGAGGACATCGCGAAGGATATCTTGAGCTACTTCCTCGATAATCCGCAGGCGGCTGACGACCTCGAAGGTGTGGCGCGCTGGCGCCTGCTGCGCCAAACGATTCGTCGGGACGTCGAGGAGACCGGCCAGGCATTGGATTGGCTCGTGAAACGGGGACTCCTGACCAGAGTTCCTACGGCGGGCTCCGCAATCTTCCATCTGCCGGCCGAGCAGCGCGCGGAGGCCGCGGCGTTCATGGCGCAGCCCGCAAGCGAGGAAACCAAGCCGCAGGGTGCGGCATAGCTCTCAAGTGCCCGCGGCAGGCGCTCGCTGAACGGACAACATTTTTGGCTTACAGGAGCGGCTCCTGTAAGTCACAGGGCGGAGCTTTATGCAACACGTGGACCCAAACGTTAAGGCGGATGGCGCGATTTCACCTTGGTACGCTCTCTGCACGCGCCACCAACACGAGAAGTCCGTGGCCCAGTGTCTCAGCGGCAAAGGATTTGAGGTCTTTCTACCGCTGTATCGCGCGATCCACGAGTGGCAGGATCGTAGCAAGGAACTCTCTCTTCCACTCTTTCCGGGATACGTCTTCCTTCGGGCTGGTCTTGACCGGCGCATCCAGGTTCTCACCACCCCCGGGGTCTTCCATTTTGTTTCGAACGCAGACCGCCCCATTCCCATCGAGCAGGTGGAGATCGATTCCGTGCGCCAGTTGACGGAGCGTGGTTCGAGAGTGGAGCCCCATCCCTTCCTGAAAACTGGTGACTGGGTGAGGGTGAAAAAGGGCCCACTCGCTTACATGGAAGGCATTCTGACCCGCTGGAAAGGCGTGTTTCGTCTTGTGCTCTCGGTTGAGCTTTTGCAGCAGTCGGCGTCGGTGGAAGTTGACGCGGCGAGTGTGGAACGTGTGGCCCGCCGTTCGAGCTATCCCTCCACGAGATACGCGTGCTGAAACGACAATTGGGCGAAAGGATCAGCGCTGCAGCCGCGACACTCGCGGCTGCGTTTGCAATCGCGTTGGCTGCGGTTCAGCCTGTGCTGTCCCAAGAACTGCCGAGGGCCGCGTTGGCTTCACTGAGTGAAACCCGGGCTGAGACGCACGTGCTCGCGCCGCGCGACTACGTAATCAGCCCGGACGATCTGCTTGACATTACGGTGTTCGATGTACCGGAAATGTCGCGCCGCTACCGGGTGAGCCCGACCGGGGCCATCTCAATACCCCTGGTTGACGTCCCGATTTCAGCCGCCGGACTCACGCCCGATCAGCTTTCAGGTGCGATCCGCGAACGGCTCCAGAACGGCGGCCTGGTGCGGAACCCCGAAGTCACAGTCGAAATTGCAGAGTCTCGCCTTCACTCGGTGGCCGTCGAGGGCGCAGTGAAGAGGCCCCAAATTTACCCCGTCTTCGGCAAGACGACGCTCCTGGACGTGCTCGCCCAAGCCGAGGGGCTCGCCGATGACGCGGGTGACGTAGCAGTTGTATCTCGCGGAAACGCAAGCTTGCGCCCTGCCAATACCGATGGCGACCGTGACGCCGAGGCGGCCCCGGCGCAGGTTGATCTCAAGCGCCTGATGGAGACAAACGATCCGCTGCTAAACCTCGACCTCTACCCGGGCGACCGGGTCACCGTAGAGCGCGCCGGGATCGTCTACGTCGTGGGGGCGGTGAATCGCCCGGGCGGGTTCGTTCTCACCAGCGAACACCAACCGATGACCGTCCTGAAGGCGCTCGCCCTGGCGGAGGATTTGAAGCCAACGGCGCGTGGCAACGACGCACTCATCATTCCGCCAAAGACAGCCAGTTCCGGAAACGCTCAAGGCACCCCCGTGCGAGTAAAGGACATCCTCGCCGGGCGAGCCCCGGACCAGCCGCTTGAGGCCAACGAGATCCTGTTCGTTCCCGACAGTCTCGGCCAGCGCGCCATGCGCCGGGCCGCTGAGGCTGCCGTTCAGGCCGCTACGGGAGTCATCATCTGGAGACTTCCCTGATACCGTCATGATCGAAACCCAGTCCCTGGAGCCGTTCCAACCCAACGCTCGCGCCCTACCTCCGAGGCACTCTGCCGCTCATCTGGCGGACGTTGAGTTGGAAAGGACCGACACTTACTTCTACTTGCGGACCTATTGGCACGTCCTGGCGAAGCGCCGCTGGACCGTCCTGACGGCCGCTTTGATTCTCGTGATTCTGGTGGCGATCGTATCCTTCAAAATGCAACCCGTGTACAAGGCGGTGGCGCGAGTGGAAGTCGAGGCTGAAGCGCCCGAGATTCAATCCTTGAGCGACCTGTACCGCAGCACGCCGAGCGACGACGCGTTCTTGCAGACGCAGGTCAATGTCCTGGAAAGCGACACGCTGGCGTGGCAAACGATTCAGCAACTCGGACTCGAGCACAAACCCGAGTTCAGTTCTGAGGCTGGCGGGAACGATGCTGGGAATTCTGATGCCGGCGCTCCCAGGCAGGGCCACCTCATCAAGGCCTTCCGCAACCGCCTCCATGTGGAGTTGATGCGTAACAGCCGCATGCTGGAGGTCAGCTTTGAGAGCCGAGACCCGGCGCTGGCGGCCGCGGTGGCCAACGCGCTCGTGAACAACTATGCCGAATACAACTTTCGCACGAAGTACGACGCCACTCGCCAAGCGTCGGGCTGGATGGAGCAGCAACTCGATGAGCTGAAGGCCAAAGTCGAGAAGTCGCAGCAAGTGCTGGTGGACTATGAACGACAGAATGCCATTGTCAACGTCAGTGACAAGGAAAACGTGGTCGAGCAGCGGCTCGACGACCTCAGCCGGGATTTGACGGCGGCCCAAAACGACCGGGTGCAGAAGCAGTCGCTATACGAGCTGGCGCGTTCCAACCAGTCGCAAGCCGCCGTCTTGGTGCAGGACGAGCTCTTGCAGCGGCTCGAAGAGCGCGACGCCGACCTGAGCGCGCAGTACGCGGACGCGCTTAGCGAATTCGGGCCAAAGTATCCCAAGGTGGTGCGGCTGCAAAGCCAGTTGAAGACAGTGGAGTCGTTCATCGACGCCGAAAGGCGGCAGTTGATCGAGCGCATCCGCAACGATTACGTCGCTGCTCAAGGCCGGGAACGATTGCTGTCGGGCGCAGTGATCCAAGAAAAAGCGCAAGTGGGCAGGCTCAATCAGCTTCTGATTCAGCACAACATTCTCAAAAGAGAGTTCGACACCAATCAACAGCTTTACGACAGCCTCTTGCAACGGCTCAAGGATGCTACGGTCTCAGCGGGCTTGCGCGCGACGAACATTCACGTGATTGACTCCGCATTTGTCCCTTCCTCTCCCGTCCGTCCCAAACGGCTGCTCAACATCGGCATCGCTTTGATCGTTGGCCTTATTCTCGGGGTGACGTTCGCCTTCATCGAGGAAGGGCTGGACAATTCCATCAAAAGCGCTGAAGACGTGGAGAGGCTCATTGCTGCGCCGGCCTTGGCCATTGTGCCGGCGGCAGGGTCCGAAGGTAACAAGCTCTACGGACGGGGAGGAAGCCAACGAAAAGGCCGTGTGTTCGCCAAGGTACCCACCAACGGCGCCGTCGCGCTGGCGGTGTTGAAGCGCCCCACGTCCGCGCTCTCCGAGTCCTATCGGGCTTTGCGAACCTCGATTTTGCTTTCAACAGCGGTCCGTCCGCCTCAGGTACTGCTGGTGACCAGCCCGCAGCCCAACGAGGGCAAAAGCTGCACCTCACTGAACCTCGCGTTGACCCTGGCGCAGCGCAATGACCGGGTGCTGATTGTGGACGGCGACCTGCGCAAACCGTGCGTCGCCCACCACCTCGGTCTCAAGGAGGAGCGCGGGCTCAGCGGTCTGCTGACGGGCGCTCACGATCTGGATGAGGCTCTGTGCCGGGCTGAGAGTGTTCCTCAGCTTTGGGCGCTGCCGGGAGGTCCAACACCTCCGAACCCTGCAGAGTTGCTCTCTTCGCCGCGAATGGCAGACATCCTCCAGCAGCTTCGGGAGCGGTTTGACCATATCGTTGTGGACTCTCCACCGCTGCTGATGGTGACCGACGCTACGATTCTGTCAACCTTAGCGGACGGCGTCATTCTCGTGGTCGAGAGCGGCGTCACGGTGCGTGGCGCGCTCCTCCGCGCCCACTCACTGCTTGAGAACGCCGGCGGCCGCCTGCTGGGCGTGGTGATGAACAAAGTGGATTTTCGCCACGATACATACTATTACTCGCGGTATTCCCGCTACTATCGCTCGTACTACGACACTTCCCAAGTGTCGCCGGCCTCCTAGACTCGACGATGGTTCCATGCTGAGCTTCAGTTCCACCACCATATTCTGCTTGCGGCCGCTGCGTCTGGCGCGATGTCTGCTTGTGCTCGTCGCCGGTTCGACGGCGCTGTTTATGGCGTGGCAAGCCGCGCGGCTTGCGGCCATCATCACCTTGGGCGAAAGCGCCAAGCCATTGGCGATTGAGAAGGCCCTGACCCTTGATCCCGCGAATCCGGAGCTCCATCACAGCCTCGGCCTGGCGCGGTTCTATTCTTCGTCCGCATCTGAGGCTGCGAACGGGCTGTGGCATCTGCGCCGCGCCGTCGAGTTGAATCCCACTGAGGCGCTTTATTGGCTCGATCTCGCTTCGGCCTGCGAAGCGAACCAGGACGCGGCCTGCGCCGGCCGCTCGTTCCAGCGCGCCGTGGAACTGAGCCCCATGACGCCCCGTCTTTACTGGACCGCGGCCAATTACGCTCTTCGCGCGGGCCAACCGGATCGAGGCCTGGCGCTGTTTCGACGGTTGCTGCATCTGGACTCGACGTACGCTGACGCCGTGTTTCAGGTGTGCACCCGCATGCTGGACTCAGACCAATGGACACATGCATCGGTCTTGAACCTGAACCCATCTCTTCGTGTCGCGCTCGTGACCTTTCTCGAGAACAACGATCAACCTCACCTCGCAGATACCGTCTGGCGCCAACTCGCCACCGAGCGCCTTACCCGAGCCGAATCGGGCAGTGCGCCGCTTGCCTTTTCCGCCGTTGAACCGTACTTAGACCAACTCATCGATGCGGGGAGACAGCGCGAAGCAAGTGTCGTCTGGAACGACTTGCAAGCGCTCGGCGTCATCCCTCCTGGGAGCCCACGAAGACCGGCAGAGGGCCAAACTGCCGATGCCGCTCACCGCCAATACGTCTTTAATGGCGGCTTCGAAGAAACACCGCTGAACGCAGGCTTCGACTGGCGATACCAGTCTTTGCCCTTCGCCTCCGTCACCTTTTCAAATGCAGCAGCCCATAGCGGTTCTCGCGTCGCACGAATCGAGTTTGCGGGCGAGCGGAACGACGAATCCGAGCCCGTGTACCAATGGGTGCCTGTGCAACCAAGCCGGCCCTATCTCTTGACCGCGTTTGTCCGCACTCAAGCGATCACGTCGGATGCGGGTCCGCGACTTCGCGTGCTGGACCCACGTTGTGCGGCCGGTCTTGACGCCGCCACCGAGCCAACGATTGGCACCACACCCTGGCACCAAGTCCACGTCAGCTTCACGACCGGTCCTCAAACCAGGTTGGTGAAGATCGCGGTCTGGCGGCCACGGAGTCGCGCCTTTCCGTTCGACATCACCGGCACTTTCTGGCTGGACGATGTATCGCTCACGTCCGCGCAGCCTGACTCGGCATCTGGCGCGTTGGCGAAAGCGGTGGCTCCGACCGCGTCTGAGAACTAGCATGGCCACATATTCCTTCGCTCACCACGGCCCAGAAGCCGAGCTCGATCGTGTTTCCCGCCAGGATTCGATAAGGGCGGGGCTTCAGCCTCGCCGTTACAGCCTTCATCAAGTATTCGAGGTCTTCCGCTCTGCGCGCAGCTTGTCGCAAGCAAGCTGCGCACAGAGCGAAAAACAAAGGTCGGAGTTTCACAGAATCGGCGGGGCTGAAGCCCCGCCCTTATCGTGTCGTGACGGGACATATTGGCTAAGCCGCCGCGAGGCGGCTGGTCCCGCCACGCATCACACGGATACACGTTGGTGGTCTACCGCTCGCATCGTGCTGATCTTGACCTTGGCACTTGGCACGTTGGCGTTCGGCGCGGTGCAGGCGTGGGCCTGGGGAGCCCTGATCGTGCTGTCGGCGACGGCCCTGGTGCTTTGGGCCATGGGCAGCGCTCGGCAGGACACCATCAGCATCGCTTGGACACCACTTTACCTTCCGGCCGGTGCGTTTCTTCTGCTGGCGCTCGCTCAATATTTTTCGCACGCCACGGCCGACGCCATTTCCACGCGGGAATCACTCATCAAGCTCGCGGCCGACCTCATCATTTTCGTTCTTGCGACTCAGCTTTGGAGCGCCGGGTCGCGGCCCCTTCGCCGATTCGCCCTCACCATCACCATTCTCACTTGCGCTCTGGCCCTGTTCGCCATGCTGCAGTTCTTCTCAGAACCCGCCACCATCTACGGTTTCGTCAAGCCACGCTGGGGCGGATGGATTTTCGGCCCTTACGTCAACCACAACCACTACGCCGGCTTGATGGAGATGCTCATCCCGATCGCCATCTGTTGGCTCATCGCCTTGTGGCGGCAACCTCGATATCGCCGACGGGTAGCCGCCGCAGCTTTCCCGGTTCTGATCGCTCTTGCGTCGGTGCCGCTCTCCGGCTCGCGAGGAGGGCTGGTCTCGCTGGTGGTTGAGGTCGTTCTTCTGGCCGTGATCCTTTGGCGGCACCTTCCGGGCGCCAGGCACCGGCGCGCGGCTGTTGTCGGCGCGTTGAGCATCGCCGCCGCCACGGCAATGTTCTTGTGGCTTGATCCGGGCCAACTCTCGCAACGGCTCCGCACTGTGACCGATGTGCATCGCGCTCCCGAAGCCACGCTGGGCGAGCGCCAGTTGTTGACCCGCGACGCGCTGCATATCTTCGCGGAGCACCCCTTGCTCGGCACAGGCCTGGGAAGCTTTGCCACCGTCTACCCGCGCTACCGCAGCTTCCCGAGCGACCTCGAATGGGACCACGCGCACGACGATTACGCCGAGGCTTTCGCGGAAACAGGAGTTGTGGGCGGCGCGCTGATTCTGGCGGCGCTCGGGCTGTTCGTTACCGGCGCCTTTTCCCATCTGCGCCAGCGGCTGGATTCCACCAGCGGCTGGATTCGCTTGGGCGCGGCGATCGGGTGCTGTGGGCTGCTGATTCATAGCCTCGCTGACTTCAATCTCCACATTCCCGCGAACGCTGCCTGGTTCAGCCTCTGCGCGGCGATCGCAGTAGGTAGCTGCAAAACTGAACCCGAGCGGGCAGGTCAGCCCCGCGGCGTAGCATCGTGATTCAACCCTTGCAATCACGCTATTTCCAAAACCTCGCCACCACCGTCGGCAGCCAGGCCACCATTCTGGCGGTAGGCGTCTTCACCGGAATCGCTGCGGCGCGCTTGCTGGGACCTCAGGGCCGCGGGGCGCTTGCCGCCGCCGTGCTCTGGCCTCTGGTGCTGGTTCTGTTCGCTAGCCTCGGGCTTAACCAAGCCATCGTCTTTCACGCCGGCAAGCAACGCTTCACACTTGCCGAGGTGTGGACCGCCGCGCTCGTCCTCTGGCTGGCTCAGTCGATCATCGTGCTGGTCGCCGGTCGCCCGGTTGTCGCATTAGCCCTGCGGCATTACAGCCCGGAAGTGCGGCACGTCTCATTTCTTTTCCTGGCGTTCGCCCCGCTCATCATGCTGGGCGGCTACCCGGCGAACCTGCTGCAAGGGCGCCTTGACCTGCTCTCTTTCAACCTGCTCCGGGCCATCACGCCGTGTGTCTACGCCGCGGGGCTCATCATCCTCATGCTGCGAGGCCGGTGCAGCCTGCGTGAGGTCGTGGCCTTGCAGATTATCGGCGCCTGCCTCACCGTGGGCGTCGGCCTTTGGCTCGCGTTCTGCAGAGCGCGGCAGCAAGCGGGCCGATTCCTTGCCTGGAATCGGAGCGCTTGCGCAAGCCTTCTGAAGTTCGGGTGTAAATCGAACCTCTCCTCGGTCACCTCGTACGTCAACCAGCGGTCAGACCAGCTTCTGCTTTCGCTCTTCGTCGGCCCTCACGACTTGGGACTTTACGTGGTGGCGGTTGCCCTCGCCACAGCGGTGAGCTTCTTCCCGCAAGCTGCGGGCGTGGTGACCCTCGCCACGGGCTCGAACCTCGCGCCAGAAGAGGCGCGGCGCGTCATCGCTCGATCATTCCGGCTGACGCTGGCAGCGCTCGGCGCCGGATGCGGACTGCTGCTGGTTCTCTGTCCCTGGTTGATCAACTTCGCTTACGGGCCTTCGTTCGGTCCTGCGGTCACGGCCTGCAAGATTCTGCTGCCCGGGTCAGTAGCCCTCGGCTTGAACCAGGTGCTTTACGACGGCGCGCGCGCGCTCGATCAACCCTTGCTGCCCTCGTACTCGGAGGGAATCTCGACGGCGGTCACCTTCGGAGCCCTGCTGCTGTTCCTGCCACGATTCGGATTCCTGGGAGCGGCCGTAGCCTCTACCCTAGCCTATTCCACCGGCTTAGCGGTTACGCTGCACCTGGCGCGGACGCGGCTGCGCATCGGGCTGCGAGATCTGCTCGGCAGCCCTCTGGCGCTTCCTGCGCTCAGCCAGACAGCGCCGTAGGCGCTGAGCCCCAGGAACCCAGTTTTAGAGCATAACTACCATATTTATCAATAATATGCTGGGATTAAAGATGTAAGTGCATCGGAATGAATAAGATGCTGGGTTCGTTTGCAATTGCTGTTGATTCTAAAGGAGTCTTAGGCTTCGACCGTATGTTCAGTCGAAAAGTCGAAACTTCAAGGTCGAGGGTGACTCGCCTAACCTTTGCATTTCGACACCTTCAACTTCGTTGTCGCCGCTTGCGACGTGATCGTTACCGGTCTCAAGCATAAGTACATGTGTTTTCATCAACATCGTGGCATATACAAGCTAAGTACCTTATTTATCATAAACATCGTGGGTTCCAAAAATCGGTCCTTTGTTATCAACAACATCGTGGGACCCTCCTTCATTTCGCGATTTTTTGGAACCCCCACCCCTGTCGCTTTCAGCAGATTGGGCCACAGAGAGGCGAAGATCAGTTGCGAAAAAAACAGGGTCTAGTTTCATAACTAGTTAGTAGCACAGCCTGAATAGAAAAGTCAAGCAAAAAGGAGGGGCGCGAGACCCGCTAGACTCGCGTCGTAACCAATCTTCGTACAGGGATCGGCTGGCGGGAGTTTCACAGTACCAATCTTCTTACAGGGATCGGCTGACGGGAGTTTCACAGTGACGTCTTTCTCACCCGGTGCTTCGGGCCACCCGCTCCCTGAAAGGGAGCCAGACAATAGCCGGGGGCATCGCCCCCGGAACAAGGTGAAGCATCCGTGATGACCCTGCAAGGGTCAATACTTCAAACGACGATGAGCGCTATTCCTGGTGAATGGGTATACGACCCCTTCAGGGTCCGCCACATGATCGTGACATATTTCCGGGGGCGATGCCCCCGGCTATTACGTTGCGCCCTTCCAGGGCGGACGTTGTGGCGTGCAGCGATGGTGCTCACGAACTTGAAGCACCCTTGAATCCATAAAGCCACCCATGCGAATTCTAATTTCAGGACGCATCTATCCTGACTCCTTCGCCCGCAACATCGCGGCGGCGGCCGAATCGATGGGGCACGCGGTGGCAACCGTTGATCCCTCACCCCACCGCTGGCGTCTGGGATACGCAGGATCGATTCTGGCGGAACATCTGGCCAAGGCTCTGCCGGCGCTTGAGCGCAGCCGGCGGCGGTCCCTGCTGCGCGGCGTCCGCGCCTTTCAGCCCGACCTGGTCCTCATCACGCACGCGACGTTTCATCCCCGGGTGATCGAAGAGCTCCGGAAGATGTCGGCCGCGAAGGTGGCCGCTTGGTACCCCGATGCGCTGGTGAACCTGGGCCGTCAGTACCTGCTGGCGAGCGACCTTGATGCGTGCTTCTTCAAAGATCCGTACATGGTGGACGCCTTCAGGGCCAAGCTGGGCCTGAAGGCCTACTATCTTCCGGAAGCCTGCAACCCGCAGTGGCACCACCGCGTGGAGTTGAGCGAAGCTGACCGCCGCAAGTATGGCTGCGACCTAACCACCGCTTCGGGCATGTACTACTACCGTGCCCGGCTGCTCGAAATGTTTCGAGACCATGACCTCAAGCTGTGGGGCGCCGGTTACCCCTTCTGGCTTGATTCGCCGCTGCGCCGCCGTTACCCGAACGTCTACGTGGCAGAAGTGGAAAAATCCAAGGCGTTTAACGCCGCCAAGATTGTGCTGAACACCATGCACTTCGCCGAAATCGAAGGCGTCAATTGCCGACTGTTCGAGGCGGCGGGCTGCGGCGCCTTTCAGATTGCCGAATGGAAACCGGGCCTCGCCGAACTCTTCGAGCCTGAGCGCGAAGTGGTAACGTTCCGAAGCCGTGAAGAGCTTCGCCAAAAGGTCGATTACTATCTCGCGCACCCCGAAGAGCGGCGAGCCATCTCCGATCGCGCTTACGCTCGCGCCCATCGCGAGCACACTTACGAGATCAGGCTGCAAAAGATGCTGAAGATTCTGGGGCGCTCGTCTGGCGGAACTACTTCCGTTGCCAAACTTGTTACGCAAGGCCCAGTTGAATGCAGCTCAGCAGTCGCCTAGTGGATGAAAAAGCGCGAAGCGCCTTGGAGTGCGGTAGCTTGCTACCGCTTTCTTGGGCCAGCTTGCTGGCCGGTTCGCGAACCCATCCGGCCCAAAGGTATGAATGGCCGCGAGCGAGCTCGCGGGACGAGAGCGGCAGCAAGCTGCCGCACTCCAAAGCGCCTGCGGCGCAGGGGCTGTCCGATTCAGGAGTGACCCTAACCGACACGACACGGATGTCCACAGTCCGAAATCTACCGTCTGCCGTGGCTTCCGCATTATACCGGCTCGCCAACACCCTGTTGGCACTGGTGCGGTGCTGCGTCTGGCCGCGACGTCGGCCGGCGCAGCCCCGCCACGTCTGCGTGTACAGGATCGGCAATCTGGGCGACATTCTATGTGCCCTGCCAGCAATGGACGCAGTGCGCCGGGCGTACCCAAGCGCTCGGATCACACTGGTGACCTCGCCCGGCAACACCGGAATGCCGGGCGCCCGTGAGCTGCTGGCGGACGCGCCGTGGCTTGACGAGTTGTTTGTCTACCACGGCGAAGACATCCGGACTTTCTGCCAGCGCTTCCGGCTCATCCGGCAACTTCGCCAGAAGAAGTTTGACGTTTGGATGGAGCTTCCGAGCAGCCTTGCGACCCTTCCGGTGCTGCTGCGCAACATGCTGGCGGCCCGTCTTTCGGGGGCGAGGTGGGGCTACGGCTGGACTGTATCCACGATAAAGTGGGCGGCGCGGGCTCAAGCCGAACAGAAGGTATTCCCCAACGAGGTCGAGCGCCTGCGGCTCATCGTCGCAAGGTGCGGCATACCAACGCCCCCAGTGCGCTTTCCGCTGACTCTCACGAAACAGCACGCCGGCGCTGTTGACCGAATGCTTCGAAGCTCCACAACTGAAGGCGCGCCGATAGTGGCGATTGCACCCGGGGCGAAGCGTCCGGCAAACCGCTGGCCGCTCGAACGCTACGTGGAGGTGGGCCAGGCGCTGTCGCGCCTGGGCTTCCACCTGCTTTTGGTTGGGGGCGCCGGTGACGAACAGGCGTGCAACTGGCTTGCGTCGCAGATAGGCAGCAATGCCTTGAGCCTCGCCGGGCACACTTCCGCCCTGGAATCGTGCGAGGCGCTCAGGCGCTGCGCGTTTGTAGTCTGCAATGACTCCGGAGTGCAGCACATGGCAGCGGCCGTCGGTACTCCTTGCGTTTCCATATTTTCGGCGCGGGAGATGCGCGGCAAATGGCATCCGCACGGCGCACAAAACATTGTGCTTCGGGAAGACGTGCCGTGCCGCGCTTGCTACCTTGACGAGTGCCCGCGCGACAACTTGTGCGTGAAATTGGTCCAGGTGGCTGACGTGATGGGTGCGGCCGAACATCTGAGATGGAAAATGGCACGGCCTGCGTGAAAACTGATGGATTCCCGCCTTCGCGGGAATGACGCGAACTCTCCCTGCCCCTATCGGCATTGCAGGTAGACCTAAATGCAGCGACTTCAAACCCCAGCGATGTCATCCCCGCGCAGCGTGATGTCCACCCCATCCGCATCCCTCGCAAAGAGCGGCAGCCTCATTCCGCCCATGCACCTGGCGCTGCTGTGCGTCCTGGCGCTGTCCGCCACGGTGTGGGGGTGGATGCTGATGGATGGCCAGGGAAGCCATGAACTCGACAACTTCCTTTTGGTGCTTGGTGTGTATGGGGCTCTGACAGCCGCGTTCATCGGCTGGAGAATGCAGTCAGCCGACTTTCGCTTTTTCGCCATCCCAAATCTTCTCTCACTTCTCGCTTTCGTGGATTTTGGGCTCGCGCCCCTGCTTTGCTATCTCACGTTCGGGGAGTTCAACCCCAGCTTCCACGGTCGAGAGGGTGAATTTGTACGCTCGCTGGCTTACGTGGCGATCGGCATGATGGCGTTTTGGGCGGGCTCGCACATCGCCGAACGGAGAAAGGCTGAGGTTTCGAGCGCGGCATCCACACGGGAGCGTGTGTCGGCAACGTCGCCCCCGCTGGGCTCCGCCGTGATGTGGGCGCTGGGCCTCTACACTGTGGCGTTCCTCGTCAAAACCTACCTTCTCGCAAACTTTGGTTACGATTATGGACTTTCTTTCGACGTGTACTTCCGGCATCTGGCCGCCATGCAAGTGGCTAACGTTACGTTTCAACTGGGCACTTATGCCTTGATCATCCTGGCCATCGAACGATCGTTCCATCGCTTCAGCCTGGAACGGAAGGCGCTTTTCTGGCTGGTGTTTGGAACGGAGTGTATTTGGGGACTGCTCTCAGGGATGAAAGCCAACCTGCTGCAGAACTTCGTGCTGGTCGCGGTCGTCTCTTCCTTGACCGAACGAAAACTGAAGAAGAGCTGGCTGGCTGCCGCCGTGTTAGGGCTTGTGGTGGTGTATCCATTCTCAATTCAGTATCGGCAACTCGTCCGGACACGTGCGCACGAGGCCATGGGAGTGGAAGACACAGGACAAATCCTCGGCTCGGCTTTGGACCAGGCTACCGGTACTGAGTCAACGGTCGGAGGCTGGACGGAGGCCGGAGCCGGCAGCGCAATCAGCCGGTTGAACCTTTTGCAGAGCGTCGCCGCCGTGTTGTCGCTAGGGCCGCGGGCTGACCGGCTGAAAGGTGATGAACGGTGGTGGATGCTCCCTTTTTATCCGTTCATTCCACGTTTCGTTTGGCGGACGAAGCCCATCCTAGATAAAGGGCGAAGGTTCAGCATCGCCCTGGGCTACGGTGACCAGACGGCGACCGCCCTCACCTATCCCGGCGACCTCTGTTTCGAATTTGGCCTGCCTGGGTTGTTGATTGGGATGTTTCTTTTCGGCTTCGTGGCCGAGACGGTGACGAAGCTGCTGAACGTGACCGGAAGCAAGCAGCATCTGTTCGTTTACACGGGCCTCTTTCTTACCGTGATCTTTTTGGTTGAGCTGGATGCCTTCGATTTTTGGTGCACATTTATCCGCTCTTTCGTCATCCTCAGCGTTGTGGCGAGGCTGGCCTACCGGCAGCCTCTCTTCCTGCGAGTCGGGCGTGACCGTATCCTACGATGAAATTCGTCATTGAAGCCCTAGGTCTCACGAGTGGGGGGGGAAGGGCCGGCACGCTGCGACTGCTGCCCGCTCTAGCTAGGCATGGCGAGCACAGCTTCGTAGCCTTGCTTGCCGACCTTCCGGAATTTGCAGGCCTCGAGCGGCCCAATCTCAGAACCATTCTGCAGAAGAAGCCAAGCAGCCTTGTGGCAAGGGAGATTTATCTGCAGCGAACCGTGCCAAGGATTTGCGAGCGGGAGGGAGCGGACGCTTTGCTGTGCCTGGGCAATTTTGGGCCCCGCAGCTCAGCAGTGCCGACCGTCGTGATGCTGCATAACCCACATTACGTTGCAATCGATGCCAGCGCGGGCATCAACCTGACGGTGCGCGAAAGGCTGGTGACACTTTACGGCCAAAAGTACCTGCGGCGCATTCCTAAGGGTGTGCGCCTGGTGGTGCAAACCGACCTTATGAAACGGCGCGTCTTTGAGGTTGCGGCGGTCCCGCCTTCAAGAGTGGTGGTGATCCGCGACGCGGATGCGCTGCCGCCCGAAACAGAGGGAATGGAAGGTGGCTCACGCGCAGAGTTGCAAGGGAAGCCAACGAGGATTGCATATTGTAGTGACAGTTCGGAGAAAGGGCGGGGCTTTCAGCCCCGCCGTGGGGCGATCGGCCAAAGCTGGGCTTTAGCCCCTGAAGCAGCATTGAAGTGGCTTCAGCGGCTGAAGACGCCTCGCTTCCCATCTCCTGACGGCGGGGCTGAAAGTCTCGCCCTTCCCACCTGCCAGGTGTGTCACGGTATTGGGCAATCCTCAGGAGGGGAGGTCGCGCAGCAGTTTGCCGGCGCGCGCTCGCCGTTCACGTTCCTCTGCCTGGCGCAATACTATCCGCACAAGAACCTGGAAGTGCTGGTGGAAGCCATGAAGCGGCTGCCCTCCTTTACGCGACGCCCCGTGCGCTGCCTGCTGACGATTCAACCTGACCAGCATCGGGGAGCGCGGCGACTGCTGCGGAGGATCGCACACGAACGCCTGGACAACGTGTTGGTGAACATCGGACCGGTGACGGGCGCGCGCTTGGGGGACGTCTATCGCTCGGCCGACGCGTTCGTTCTGCCGACGTTGCTTGAATCCTTCGGGCGCACCTATCTGGAAGCGATGCGCTTCGGCCTGCCGATTGTCACGAGTGACCGCGATTTTGCGCGCCACTTGTGTGGCGAGGCAGCGCTCTACTTCGATCCGCTTGACGCGGCAAGCGTGGCCAGGAACATGGCTCGAATCGCCGAAGACCGGGAACTGGCCGCCAGGCTAATCGCTGAGGGACGGAGTATCGTCCAGCGGGTTCCGGCGTGGGAGGAGATTGCAGCTCAGTTCGTAGCGGTACTGGAGGAAGCGGGAAGGGAAGGGTGCGATCGGGTGCCCGGTCGAGTTGACCATCGGGCTGTAGCGGCGGTGTCCTCACCGCCGACGCCCCCAAACGGCGGCGATGGGGACGTGGCCGCTACAGTCCGCGGTTTTCACACGCACTCTTCAGCCCGGCCTTATCAAATCTGACGAGTCCAAATTGGGGGGAAAACTGTGAATATTCTGGTTACAGGAGGCCTCGGGGCTATCGGCACCGTGCTGGTGGAGGAGTTGCGCCGGCGCGGGCACGGAGTGTGGCTGTGCGACCTGTCACACCATCATGATCCGCAATACATCAGGTGCGATGTGGCGGAGTATCGCCAGCTTGAGCGCATCTTTGACCATCATCGCTTCGAGATGGTCTATCACCTGGCCGCGGAATTCGGCCGTTGGAACGGCGAAGACTTCTACGAGACGCTCTGGCGCAGCAACGTGATCGGCACCAAGAACGTGATCCGGCTGCAGGAGAAGCATCGCTTCCGCCACGTGTTCTTCTCCACTTCGGAGGTCTACGGAGATTGGGATGGCGTGATGCGCGAGGATGTGATGGACCTCTATGAGGTGCGCCAGCTCAACGACTACGCCATCACCAAGTGGGCCGGCGAAATGCAGGTGATGAATTCGGCGCAGATGGCGGGCACAGAGACGGTGCGGGTGAGACTGTTCAACGTTTACGGCCCCGGAGAAAAATACAGCAACTACCGCAGCGTGAACTGCCTTTTTTGCTACCGCGCGCTCCATGATCTTCCTTACACCGTCTACCTGCAGCATCACCGCTGCGCCACTTATGTCACCGATGCGGTGCGCACCCTGGCCAATATCGCGGACACCTTCATTCCAGGCGAGGTGTACAACATTGGCTCGACGGAGTATCGGGACATCAAAACCGTGTCTGACCTGGTGCTCCGCCACCTTGGCAAAGATGATCGCCGGGTGACGTACGAACGGCTTGAGCCCTTTACGACCCGCGACAAAAAGGTGGACGTGGGCAAAGCGGAACGCGATTTGGGCCACTGCCCGCGAGTGCCGCTCGCGGTTGGACTGGCGCGGACGCTCGAGTGGATGCGGCGATACTATGCTCCGCCGGAGAAGTTATCTGTGATCCCTGTGGTGGCATCGCAAGTGGTCCGCACTACCGCTGCCGCGCATTCGTCCGCGAAGCATGCGGCTTGCCGCGCGGGTCGACGATCTCAAAGGCATGGGTTAGTAGTTGGTGGCTAGTGGTGAGCTGCATAGCCAGGATTGGCTGTGCCACCGGTGCCCCGCCGGCCACTCATCACTAGCCACTAGCCTAGCCACTAATCACTAACCACTAACCACTTATAACTGACCCCTGCCTCAATGCGAATCACAATTCTTGCGCAGTATTTCCCTCCGGAGACCACGGCCACCGGCAGACGAGCCGAGGACCTGGCGGAAGTTCTGGCAGAGCGTGGTCACGAAGTGACGGTGATCACGGGCAGGCCGAATCACCCGAGCACCGTGGGACGTCTCTTGTGCCGAGACGTCCCCGACCGGGAGCGCGCTCCAAAGGGCTACCAAGTGGTTCGCGTGCCGGTGTTCCGATCCTCAGACGGCCGGGCCTTGAAGCGTCTGCTCAACTACGCCACCTTCATGCTGGCTGCCGCCTGGGCAGGAATGAAGCTTCCACGTCCCGACGCCATCATTGCAGTTTCCCCTTTGCCCACGGGCTTTGCAGCTTTGCTGATTCATTGGCGGCACCACTCACCGCTGGTTTTCGACCTGCAGGATATCTGGCCGGACTCAGCGCGCGCGGTTGGGGTGATGGACGAGGGGCTGACGATCCGCATTCTGCGCAGCCTGGAGAGGCTCTTGTACCGGTGTTCGGCGCGCGTGGTGGTGATCAGCGAAGGCTTTCGGCGCTATCTCGTGGAACTCGGTGTGCCGGCGGAACGCGTAGTTGTGATTCACAACGGCGTGGATACACGACGATTCGGCCCGATGCGCGCGGAGACACGGATCCGAAAAGCCCGCCCGCTGCGCGGCCGGTTCGTCGTCGGCTACATTGGTAATCTCGGTCTCGCCCAGGGGCTCGACACGGTGCTGGAGGCTGCCCGCAGCCTGTCCGGCGAGCCTGCCGCATTTCTTCTGATTGGAGAAGGAGTGGACAAACCGCGCCTCCAAGCCGCCGCGCGCGCCGCCAGGCTCAGCAACGTGCGGTTCCTGCACGGCGTGCCGCGGCGCCGGGCGCCGAGTCTGCTGGCTGCCTGCGACGCGCTGCTGGTGATCTTGCGCGACGATCCGCTGTTCCAGATCACCATCCCCTCGAAGCTTTACGAATACATGGCTGCCGGGAAGCCCATCCTTTGCTCGGTAGGAGGCGAGGCGGCCGCGCTGGTGGCTGACGCCGGCTGCGGGATCACCTTGCGGCCTGCCGACCCCACCGCGTTGGCCCAGGGCGTCTTGCGGTTGATGGCGGATCCGCGCGAAGCGCGCGCGTTCGGCGAAGCGGGGGCGCGCTGGGTGCGGGAACACTTTGATCGATGCGGGCTCATGGACGCCTATGCGGGATTGGTGGAGTCGCTCGACCATCGCGTGCCCGCTCGTGCCGTCCGGAGGCGTGCGTTCAGCCCGGAAATTGCAGCTTTCGCAAGGGCGGGGCTTTCAGCCCCGCCGCACCGACGGCCCCAAAATGAATCTTCTGAAAGTGCTTAGGTGTGCTTCGCGGCGGGACTGAAAGCCCCGCCCTTGCGGAGTGCACCACATCGACGATTGATATTTGCCGGAGGAAGAACATGCACCCGTCAATTCGCACGTCCTGGTTTGCTTCGCTGGCTTGTGTCTTGTGTCTGAGCGCCGTTACCAGTGGCCAAAACGCAAAGCCGGCGCTCGGCCAGATTGTGAGGTCGTCGCTCGCATCGCTGGGCGGAGTTCAGATGCCGAGCGGCGGGACCGTGGTCTCTGGTGACACCCTGACGACGGCCAAGTCCGGCGGCGCGCTGGTCAAGTTTTCCGCTACCAGTCAACTCGAAGTCTCCGAGGATACCAGCGTGAGCCTCGACGGCACCCCAAGTCATCTGGTGGCAAAGCTCGGCAAAGGAACGGTCACCGCCAGCGTGCAAGGCTCCAGTTACCTGGCGGTATCAACCTCCGGGTGCCGAATTGAGCCTTCGGTGCCCGCCGGCGCTTCCTACTCCGTGGCTTTGGCGCCCGGCGCCAGTGCAAATGCCAGTGCAACCGTCACCGCAAACCAGGGAAGTGTTTCCCTTATGGAGACCGCGACCGGCACCCGCCGCTCGCTGCCGGAGGGGCAGAGCGCGGCTTGCCCCGCGGTTGTGACGGCCGCTCGGCCGGAAGAAGGCGCGCCGGCGCCCAGCCAGAGCGCAGGCCAGGCGCCGCCGGCTACTCCGGAAGCGCACGGCGGCAGCAACACCACTCTCTTGTTGCTGCTCGCTGGTGGCGGTGCGGCGGCCGGCATTGCCGCCGCGGCTGCGGGCGGGCACGGAGGAGGGGGCGGCGGTCCTGCGAGTCCGAGTTCGCCGTAGGCCCGGCCCGCTTATGACATAGCGTCATAGGCCAGCAACCTGGGAGCGCGGGCGTCCCGCCCGCTCACTCATTTCGAACCTTTGCGGGCGAGACGCCCGCGTTCCCAGGGCCGCGTTGCCGATTTTGACGCCGCGTACAGTCTTTGGGGACGACAATGATAAAGGTACTCAACGTCGTAGGCGCGCGGCCCAACTTTGTTAAGATCGCGCCCTTACTGGCCCGCATGCGGGAGCATGCCGGGATTCGCCCCATCCTCGTGCACACCGGGCAGCACTCGAGCCGCGACATGGTGGATTGCTTCTGGCAGGATCTTCGAATCCCACGGCCCGATTTTGTGCTGAGCGGCGACGCCGCCCGGCGCGAGCTAGCCATGACACAAGCCCTCGCGCAGATCATGGGTTTCGAGCGGCCGGACGTGGTGCTTGTGGTAGGGGATGTTAACTCCACGGTGGCCGCGGCGGTTGCGGCCACGGAACTGGGCATCCCGATCGCCCATGTGGAAGCCGGGCTGCGCAGCTTTGACATCACCATGCCGGAGGAAGTGAACCGGATCATCACCGACGGCGTATCCACCCTGTGGTTCGCTAGCGAGCCTAGTGCTGTATGCAATCTGATGGCGGAGGGGTATCTACCCGAACGCGTCTTCTTTGTGGGTAACGTGATGATTGACAGCCTGAGGCAATGCCTGCCGCTGGCTCAGCGATCGGCCGCACTGCGGAGGCTCGGCCTCGTCGGACACAAGTATGCCCTGGCGACGCTCCATCGGCCAGCCACCGTTGATGACCGCGAAGTTCTGCGGCAGGTGTGGCCGGCCCTGGAGAGCATCGCGGCCCGCGTTCCTCTTGTGTTCCCGGTGCACCCTCGCACTCAGGCGCGGCTGCGGCAATTCGGGCTCGAGCGTAGGTCGTTGCGGCAAGCGAGACGCCGCGGTGTGATTCTGATGATTCCTCCGCTGCCGTACCTGGAGTTTCTTCACCTTGAGAGCAAGGCCTGCCTTGTTCTCACCGACTCCGGCGGCGTGCAGGAAGAGACCACCGCGATGGGCGTTGCTTGCCTCACCCTCCGGAACAACACCGAACGGCACATAACCGTGACGCAGGGAACGAACCAAATTGTCGGCCTTGACCCGGTGCGGATCGTGAATGCCGCCCATGAAATTCTTGCGGGTCGAGCGAAACAAGGCCGTATACCACAGCTCTGGGACGGACACGCCGCAGAGCGCATCGTCAACGTTCTGCGCAAGCACTTCGGCGCACCGGAACACGCCCCTCAACTCGCCCCTCCTCAAGCTTCCCAACGCACCGCTCCCCGCATCGCTCAGAGCAGAGACCCACTCTGCCTGCCCAACTGAGCGCGCCCCTTCCACTACATCCCACCGAACTGGTCTGCACCGTCGCATCGCCCTCCCGCATCCACGCCCGATTGCAATCCAAACTTCAGTGTTTGAGCAGAGCTGCCAGCCGTGCATATTCGGCCTGGAATCCCTCATTACCCGGGTCGAGCTTGGCGGCCATTCCATACTCTTCGAGCGCCGCCCGCAATTGGCCGATGCTTTCAAGTGCGGCGGCCAGATTGAAGTGAGCCCGCACGTCACCGGGTTGTGAGTGGACAGCGGCCCGATACTCCAGAATCGCGCGATTCAAGTCTCCCCTCTGTTCGATGGCGTAGCCGAGATTATCCTCCACCGCGGCGTCTCCCGGCTTCAGCAGGAGCGCCAGCCGATACTCCGCGATGGCGCTATCGAGGTCTCCTTGGCTCGCCAGCACGTTCGCAAGGTTAAAGTGCGCCCCAGCGTCGCCAGGTTTGGTGCGAAGTACCTCCCGAAGCTGTAGGATTGCCGAGTCGGCAGCGCCCTTCTTTGCAAGCGCGTATCCTAGGTTTATACGCGCCGCGGTGTCCGCGGGCCGGAGCAGGAGCGCCAACCGATACTCCGCGATGGCCGCGTCCCATTCACTCTTGCCGGCCAAAAGATTCCCAAGATTGAAGTGGGCCTCGGCGTAGTCAGGTTTGATGCGGATGACCTCGCCGAATTGGCTGAGAGCTTCGTTGTAGTCGCCTGAAGCCTGAAGGGCCAGTGCCAAATTGTTGTGGGCTTCGACGTAGTCAGGCTTCAGTGACAGGGCCTGACGAAACTCGGCGATGGCGCCCTGCCGATCCCCACGCACCTCAAGGACGTTGCCGAGGTTGTAGTGCGCTTCGGGGTAGCGGGGACGCAGCCGCAAGGCTTCCCGATACTCGACGGCAGCCGCAGACCAATCCTGCTGTTGAGCGAGAGCGTTACCACGTTGGAGGTGCTCGTCGGCCCGGTCCGCCGCCAACACTTGTAACGTGGCAAAAAGGAGCCAAGCCGCAATCGGAATGTAGAGTTGTCTGAGCGTCGGAACACTCATCCCAAATTAGCCCCTTCGCTCGCGGCGGTTCGCGCCACGAACCTGTCTGACCTTGAACATCGACAACTGACTCGGTTGTCAAGCGTTTGCACTGCGCCAATCATTGCCGCCTCAGGCTTCCTGCTGCCCTCGTCCTGCCCACCGCAGGTGGCGGCGCAGAAACTCGAAGGTGCCCACGCCATGGATGGCATGCGGACCGTTCCACCACTCGATCGCCGTATTCTGCGGGAGTCCCATCTCGGCATAGAAGCGCCGCACTCTTGCGTATTCATAGGCCACCCACTCGTCGGGCGCTACTCCGTCGTCATGCCCGCGTTCCACCATGAAAGGCCGCGGCGCGATGAGCTTCGCCAGTTCAGCATAATTGACGACGTTCGCGAAGTCGAACTCGTACATGTCATATTCGGGCAGCAGCATGTAGATGTACGGCGATTCAACGCTGGTGGTCTTCCAAACCCACTCATTGAAGTCCGCCGTGCAAATCGAAACCGCGTAGCGGTCCACAAAGGGCGGGACGCGAACCGCCGTCTTGCCTCCGTACGAGATACCGTAGAAGCCGATTCGCTCAGGGTCTACGTACGTCTGCGTGGAAAGCCAGTCGAGGATCGTCTGATGCTGGCCGATGATGAACGAGAACAGAGCCAGTTTGACGGGGTGGCCGAGGCGTTGAATCATGCGAAAACTGTCGTGGCCGATGTAAGGATTTTGCGGCGCGAACGTCACGAAGCCTTCCTCTGCCAGGGCGACGGCAAAGTGATGCATGTAGCCGTCCGGCGTCCGCGGATCGGCCGCCTCCGCGGGGCGCCCTTCCAGGCCGTGCTGGCATACAACCACGGGCCGCCGCTCGCCGGGCCTGAGGTCTTTGGGCAAGACCAGGATTCCGTAAGCGAAGACCTTGGACGAGACGTCGAGGACCACTTCGTATCCGGCAAGGGTTTCAGTTTCGTAAATCAGCCGCGTGCGTGGATCGGGCGGTAGTGTAGCCGCCGGAAGCCGACCGATGACTTCCTCCCAGACGTGCTCACGCTGGCGTACGGTGGTTTCCTGCCAGCGTTTCATCGAGCTGGTATCGGCGGTTGCCCAGAATTCTGCACGGCGCCGCGGCGCCAGGCGGATCAAACCCTGTGTGAAGCCCACCATCTGCTCAAACTGGCGGTGCAATCGCGGCTCAGCGTCGTACGTCTCCCGGAAGTCTCTAAGTGGCGCCTCTTGCCGTTCTACAGACTTTAAGGCTGGCGTAACACCAAGCGCGCTTAGAAACGCCTTGAGAGCGCCGATTGATCCCGGCTGCCCCTCCCCTTGATCGCTGACCGCAAGTTGCAATTGGTCTCCCGCGTTCAGTTTCAGGAAGACTTCCCGAGCGCGGGTGACTTCCTGTTTGACGTTGTCGAGTTGGGGCGTGGCAAGTGTGCCGTTTGGGCAGGCCGCATTTTCCCGGTCCTGCTGCGCGGGCGGCGGCCCGGAAACGGCGGGACCGGAGCAGGCCTCCACCACCAGCGCTCGCGGTGCCACGAGCCCGGCAATTTCCGCGTCGCCGAACTCGCGAAGCAGCCCCCAAAGATCCCGGTAAATGGGCTCCTTCCAGAGTTCTTGGCGCGACTGGACGTAGCCGCTAACCGCTGCTGCGCGAATCCGCGTGTCAAGAGCTGCCGCATAAAGCGCCAGAAGGCCTCCCTCGCCGTAACCCCAGACTCCCATGGGGAGCGTCTGAGATTTGTTTTGCGCCTCGAACCAATCAACGGCGGCAAGGATTTTTTGCACCTCGAACCCGATGATGTGGCGGCCCACTTCAAACGCCATGCGGTAGATCCATTCGCGGTGCGGCTGGTTAGTCATTTTGATGCCGGTGATTCCCGACCATTTGTCGCTGCGATCGATCAGCACGGGCACGATCACCTGGCAGCCGCTCTCGGCCAGCCTCCTCGGAAACTGAGCGGCGGCCGGAACTCCGGGTGCAAGACCAACGGCTGCTTCCGGTGACCAGTCAGCGTCAGGCACAGCTACAACGCGCGCTCGCGCACGCCCTACCGGCTCCAACAGCAAACCTTCGCCTTCAAGCGGACTGTAATCGCCGGTGGCCGCGCTGCACACCTCCCAGCGCAGGGCATAGGCCTTGAACCGCGCGCCACGCGCGACCTCCGGCGCTGCCGGCGACGCTGCCAAAATCTGCAGTGCCGGCGCCGGCACTCGGGGATCAACTGCGCCGATGATCTTCCGAAGCCGCTCGCGGTTAGGGTTAACGGAGTCTTCGTAGGCGCGGGCAGAAGAGAAGTCTGGTTTCCAGAAGCGGGCGCGGTCACTCACGCAATCCGCAGTAGCCTGGATGAGATACTCGCGGATGCCGTCAACCATTTGGGCCGCAAGGTCGCCGGTGGCCGTGAGCGGCTTGGTACCGGGCAGCGGGTTCTCGGCTGCCGGGCTTCCGTTTGCCTCGGGCGGGGAAGCAGCGTCAGCCGGCACGAGTCCCTTCACCACATTCAATCCGAGTGAAACGCCAATGGAGTCGCCAAGGAATCTTCGTCTGCTGGTTTTCTTCACTAGCTCGTACTCCTTACGGTACCCGTAGCGCGGCGCCCGCACGGACATTCTCAGCCACTTGAAGTGGTATATCAAGGTTTCGCTAAATGATCCAGCGAGTGTAATCTACAAACCTCACGACCAACCGAACCCCTGCCTGTCATCTTCACCTTGACGCCTGACGCCGGAATGTTAGTCTCATCGATGCTCTGCGATCGGCCAGTATCGTCCGCAGACTAGCCTACATATTATGCGAAAGTAACTTGACATCATCATCATCCTGGGGTGGGGTTCACCATGTAAAGTCCAGGCAGTGTTCGGCGCGAAGGGAAAATGTTTGGGTTGCCGAACGATATAGGGAAAATAAGTAGGTGACCGCATGGCACAAAGTGCGGTCTGAACGCCCCGATGCAGTGATTCCCGCGAAAGCGGGAATCCATTGCAGAGGCTCTTGGAAAGGGAGGTATAAGAAGAAAAGTGGATTCCCGCCTTCGCGGGAATGACGGCATCTGGAGAGGATTCCGCCCAAGCAAATGACGCCAGTGCCGGCGACACTGGCGAGGTCTTGAACTAATATTGCGTTTTGCTACAATGGGTTCCGTTGCGGGCGAGGACCTCGCCTGATAGCTCATTAGCTCCTACATCCAGGGAGGGGCTGCGCTTGGCAGTAGACGAACCCACCCTCAAACGGTCGGCCGTATGTTTCGGGGTCTTTGAATTGGACCTCAAGGCCGGTGAACTGCGCCGCAATGGGTTCAAAGTCAAGCTGCAGGAGCAGCCGTTTCAGGTCCTGAGACTCCTGCTGGAACGTCCGGGCGAGTTGGTCACCCACGATGAGATCATTCAGACGCTGTGGCCCAACGGCACGATTGTCGAGTACGAACATAGCGTCAAGACAGCCGTCAAGAAGCTGCGCCAGGCCCTGGGCGACGATGCGGAGACTCCCCGATACGTAGAGACGCTGCCCCGGCGCGGCTACCGGTTCATCTATCCGGTGGAATCCCTGGGAGCGCGGGCGTCCCGCCCGCTTCGGCCCGAACCCGTCGCTGACAAGCCCTCATGGCGGGCCGACGGATTTGAGCCCGAGGACAAAGCAGCGGGCGGGACGCCCGCGCTCCCAGGTGATGAGGCGCCCTCGGACTCCGGACCCTTAATCGGCCAGACGCTCGCTCACTACCGCGTGCTGGGCGTGGTGGGAAAAGGCGGCATGGGCGTGGTCTACCGCGCGGAAGACATTCGCCTCGGCCGCCAAGTGGCGCTGAAATTCCTGCCTGACGAACTCGCTGACAACCCGCAAGCGCTGGAGCGCTTCGAACGCGAAGCTCGGGCCGCGTCTACGCTGAACCATCCCAACATCTGCACCATTTACGAAGTGGAAGAGCACGAGGGAAGGCCCTTCATCGTGATGGAGCTGCTGGAGGGGCAAACGCTCAAGGAGAGACTCGTAGCGCAGGGCCCGCCTTTCGGCCCTGCGGCTTTTGAGCCGGAAGAACCGCAACGCCACACATTGGGCGTTGCGCTACAAGTTGGTGAGTTACTCGATCTCGCCATCCAAATTGCGGACGGGTTGGACGCCGCGCACCAAAAGGGCATCATCCATCGCGACATCAAACCGGCGAACATCTTCATCACCACGACCGGCCAGGCGAAGATTCTGGATTTTGGCCTGGCAAAGCTGCTGCCCCACCGTGGCACGGGCGTCCCGCCCGTGGACCAGGACGCCAGCCTCAGCACTCACGGGCAAGATGCCCGTGCCACGGCTTCTATAGACCCCGAGCACCTCACTCGTCCCGACGCCATGATGGGCACCGCAGCCTACATGTCGCCGGAGCAGATACGCGGCGAGAAGATCGACGCGCGTACGGACCTCTTCTCGTTCGGCCTCGTGCTCTACGAAATGGCGACAGGAAAGCCAGCGTTTTCGGGTGAAACAATCGCGTCAGTCCATGACGCCATAGTTCGCGGCGCCCCGAAACCAGCGCGAGAATCCAACGCCGATCTGCCGCCGAAGCTGGAGGAGATCATCGGGAGGGCGCTCGAAAAAGAACGCGACCTGCGTTATCACAGCGCGGGCGATCTGCGGGCGGAACTGAAGCGGCTGAAGCGTGAAATTGGTAGCGCGGCCGTCCGGGCCGCTGTGGCGGGAGCGTCCCGCTCCCGCGAAGAAACGGAACAACACGGGCAGGATGCCCGTGCCAGAGCGCGCGAGGCTCCCAGGCTACGTCGCTGGCCGCTGGTGCTGACGGGAACCGTAGCACTGATTGCAGTGGCAGGCTTGGTATGGTTCGCCACGGATCGCCCCCGACCGCCCCAGCCGGAACCGAAGCCCTACCGACTCACCGCCAATCCCCCTGGCAATCCCGCGACCGACCCTCACATCTCACCGGATGGAAAGTATCTTGCATACGCCGATCAGGCTGGTATCCACTTGCAGTTGATCGATACCGGCGAGAACCGGACCATTCCTCAACCCGAGGGTGTGGGAAACGACGTCACAGGCTGGACGCCGGTGGGCTGGTTTCCGGACGGGACCAAGTTGTTGGCTCAGGTGGCCTCTCTTGACGCGGAGCATTCCAGCGTCTGGGTCATTTCCATGCTGGGTGGCGCTCCGCGCGAGATTCGCGAGGGGGCGGTAGCCTGGTCCGTGTCACCTGACGGGTCGTTGATCGCTTTTACTTCGACCTTCTTCGCCTCCGACATCTGGGTGATGGGGGTAAACGGCGAGGAACCTCGCAAGATTATCACCGGGGGCGAACGCGAGTCCCTCGTCAGAGTGGTGTGGTCCCCGGATAGCCGGCGGATCGCCTATGGGCGTGTGCGCTCCGCACCCGAAGGAGTCCGATGCAGCATCGAGAGCCGCAATCTAAGAGGGGGCGAGCCTGCAGTCGTTCTGTCTGATCCGCAGCTTGCAAATGGAGGAGGATTCTGGTGGTTAGCGGATGGACGCCTGATTTACTCCCTCGGTGAAGCCGGGCTGGCGCTTGGTTCAATGGAGACGAATTTTTGGGAAATCAAGGTGGACGCCGGCACCGGTCAACCCACTGGCAAGCCAAGACGAATGACCAACTGGACCGAATTCTCTTTGGCAGGTCCTAACGCCACTGCTGACGGCAAGCAGCTCGTGTTTGGGCGGGTCAACGCACAGTCGGATGTTTACGTCGGCGACCTCGAGAAGGGTCGGCCGCAACTGAAGGCGCGGCCACGAAGGTTAACGCTGGATGAACGCAGTGACTGGCCCCTTGCCTGGACACCAGACAGCAGGGCCGTCTTCTTTTGGTCGAACCGCAGCGGCAACTTCGACATCTATAAGCAGGCGCTGGACCAGGAGTCGGCCGAACCCTTTGTGAGCACCCCGCAAGTGGAGCTTGGTCCACAGTTGAGTGCCGACGGCGCATGGATTATTTACGCCAGCTTTGCCAAGCTGCAGGATTTGTTCACATCATCGCCGTCACAGCTCAGGCGCGTTGCCGTATCAGGCGGACCCTCGCAGTTGGTGCTGACGGCCCATGGCTGGTTCGCGCATGTTTGCGCGCGCGCTCCGGCTACCTTGTGCGTTGTGGGGGAGCGGACCGAGGACCAAAAGCAACTTGTCTTTACGGCATTCGATCCCCTAAAGGGCAGAGGCCGTGAGGTCACGAGGGTCGCGATCGATCCCCGCGGCTGGTACTGGTGGGCGTTGTCTCCCGATGGCTCGCAGATTGCCATCCTGTTCCCGGCCGGAGAGAACCGCGTGCGCCTGATCCCAGTAGAGGGCGGCGCGCCGCGCGACGTAGTTGCGAATGGATGGTGGGGTTTTGACGAGTTAGCGAGCTGGTCCCCGGATGGGAAGGGCTTCTACATTGGAGCTTCGGTGCCCGGGGGCGCGACGCTGCTTTACGTTGACCTGAACGGGCACGCCAGGCCGGTGTGGGTGGAGAAGGGCAGCTTCCAGATCTGGGGCGTCCCTTCGCCCGATGGGCGTCATCTCGCGATCTTGGGCTGGACCGTAGATAGCAACGTGTGGATGATCAAGAACTTCTGAGGCAGAAGTCGGGATCCAGGAGTCAGAAAGCCAGAACAAAAGTAGGCAGCTATCAACAATCAGTAGACGCAGGGTATTTTATCTACGCCCTGGACGTCGATTTTCCTTGAGTTCCGCGAGTTGGGCTTGAAACCGGGATCACACGTCATGGAACGACCTACGCCAAGTCGGCAGGCGGCGCGTTTCGGGGTCTTTGAGTTAGACCTCAGGGCCGGTGAATTGCGCCGTAACGGCTTCAAGGTCAAGCTGCAGGAGCAGCCGTTTCAGATCTTGAGACTTCTGCTTGAACATCCTGGTGAGTTGGTCGCCCACGACGAGATCATTCAGACCCTGTGGCCGAACGGCACCATCGTTGAGTACGAACACAGCGTCAAGACGGCCGTCAAGAAACAGCGTCAGGCGCTCGGTGACGACGCCGACACGCCCCGCTATGTCGAGACTCTCCCGCGCCGCGGCTACCGGTTCATCTATCCGGTGGAATCCCTGGGAGCGCGGGCGTCCCGCCCGCTTCGGCCCGAACCCGTCGCTGACAAGCCCTCATGGCGGGCCGACGGATTTGAGCCGGAGGACAAAGCAGCGGGCGGGACGCCCGCGCTCCCAGGTGATGAGGCGCCCTCGGACTCCGGACCCTTAATCGGCCAGACGCTCGCTCACTACCGCGTGCTGGGCGTGCTGGGCAAGGGCGGCATGGGAGTGGTGTACCGGGCGGAAGATATCAGGCTAGGCCGCCAAGTGGCGCTGAAATTCCTGCCTGACGAACTCGCTGACAACCCGCAAGCACTGGAGCGCTTTGAGCGCGAAGCTCGCGCCGCTTCCACCCTCAACCATCCCAACATCTGCACGATTTATGAGGTGGAAGAACACGAGGGGAAGCCCTTCATCGTGATGGAGCTGCTGGAAGGGCAAACGCTACGGGAGCGACTTGTAGGGGCAGGCCTCGTGCCCGCCCAAGGGCGCCCACAAGGGGCGCCCCTACCGCTCGATAATTTGCTCGACCTCGCCATCCAAATCGCCGACGGCCTCGACGCTGCCCACCAGAAGGGCATCATCCATCGCGACATCAAACCCGCGAATATTTTCATTACGACCAGCAGCCAAGCGAAGATTTTGGATTTCGGCCTGGCGAAGCTTGCTGGGAGCGCGGGCGTCTCGCCCGCAGGTGTTGACCAAGCTCATCTCGCGCAAGCGGGCGGGACGCCCGCGCTCCCAGGTCAGGACACTCCAACGGCCTCCCTAACCTCTGATCCCCGATCCCCAGCCCCATCCCCTGATCTCACCCGTTCCGGTGCAGCGATGGGCACCGCAGCCTACATGTCGCCGGAGCAGATACGCGGCGAGAAGATCGACGCGCGTACCGACCTCTTCTCGTTCGGCCTCGTGCTCTACGAAATGGCGACAGGAAAGCCAGCGTTTTCGGGTGAAACAATCGCGTCAGTCCATGACGCGATAGTTCGCGGCGCCCCGAAACCAGCGCGAGAATCCAACGCCGATCTGCCGCCGAAGCTGGAGGAGATCATCGGGAGGGCGCTCGAAAAAGAACGCGACCTGCGCTATCACAGCGCTGGGGATCTGCGCGCGGAACTGAAGCGGCTGAAGCGTGAAACAGACTCCGCGCGGACGCCGGTAGGGGCGGGCCTTGCGCCTGCCCAACTAGGGGCGCCTGTGCGTCGTTGGCGGCTGTGGCTGGCCGGTTCGCTGGCTCTGATTGCAGCCGGTCTTTTCGTCGGTTGGCGCGTTCTGCGCCGTTCTTCGCAGCCGACACCCGAGCCAACGGAGACACGGCTCACGTTTAGCTCCAGCGAAAATCTTATGGGAGACAGTGCCATTTCTCCGGACGGGAGGTACCTCGCGTATGCTGACCCGGCTGGAATCCACGTGAGACTGCTTTCGACCGGCGACGAGCGGTTGATCCCTTTGCCCGCAGGTTCTCCTGCGGACACAGAGTGGGGTGTTACCTCCTGGTTTCCCGACGACACAGAGTTGCTCGCCCGTATTTACGAACCCGGACACATGAGCATTTGGATGGTTCGGGTACTGGGCGGATCCGCGCGTCAGCTTCGGGCGGAGGCACGAGGTTTCGACGTGTCTCCGGACGGCACGCAGATTGCCTTCGCCCCACTGGGCGTCAACCAGATCTGGGTAATGGACGATCAGGGAAACTACTCCCGGAAGGTCCTCCAACTGCCGGAGAACGACCAGATTGAATGTCTGCATTACTCGGCAGACGGACGGCGCCTGGCCTATCAAATTCGGCATGTCGGTCCGCAGGAATCAGAGTCACGCATCGAGAGCTGCGACTTGAAGGGAGGGAACCGTGTGATCGCTGTATCTGATCCCGATTCCGGCCGGTTCAACCTTGGGTACGAGGGCTTTTGGTGGCTTCCAGACAGGCGGATCGTTTACGCACGGCCCTCTCCGGATGCGAGTGGCGCCGCCCTTTGGCAACTCCGAATTAACCCTCGCACAGGAGCCCCCAATGGCAATCCGAAACGCATCTGGCAGTGGACGGACTACCTCGTTGGGGGTTTGCAGGGCACCGCGGATGGGAAGCGGCTGGTGGTCCAGAAGACTTCATTTCAGGCACAAGTTTACGTGGGCGAGCTCGCCGCGGGGGGGACCAGCATGCATACCCCGAGGCGATTGACCCACGACGAAACCTTGGACGAGCCTACGGCCTGGACGGTTGACAGCCAGGCGGTGTTGTTCTCTTCATACAGCAATGGGGGGATCAGCATCTTCAAACAAGGAGTCGCCCAGGGCAGCACTCCAGTGCAGGTTCCCACCGGGACACCCGATGCTACGGCTGTGAGACTCAGCCCCGACGGCGCCTGGATGCTCTACGTCGAAAAGCCGACAGACCTAAGTCCCTCGACAACCCAGCGCCTGATGCGCGTGTCTCTATCCGGCGGCGTGCCACAGTTTGTGTTGGAGCTGACGAAAGACTGGCAGAATTTTAGCTGCCCGCGCGCCCCGTCAAGCCTCTGCGTGCTGTTCGAGGCCACCCCCGATCAGAAGCATCTGACGCTCACCGCGTTCGACCCCTTTGAGGGCAGAGGCAAACTACTCAGGACCATAAGCGGCGATCCGGGGGGATATGCAAACAGCTTGTCTCCGGACGGAGAGACCTTTGCCATCTCTAAGAACGGCGAGCATCACTTTCAGATCCAGTTGCTCTCGCTCTCCGGCGGCGCTGATCGGGAGATTACCGTGAAGGGTTGGACAAATCCCGCCGGTCTTGACTGGTCCGCTGACGGAAAGGGACTTTACTGCGGTACCGACAGTCCTCAGGGCGCTACCCTTGTCTATGTAGATATGAGGGGCAACGCCCATCTGCTGTCGCCGCAACTTAACGTGCAACCGGCAGGCGCGTTCATCTGGGGAGTACCTTCACCGGACGGCCACTACCTCGCCATACGTGGCACGGACTCCAATGTGAACCTGTGGATGCTGGAAGGCTTCTGAGCGAAGCTTTTGAGTGCGGCAGCTTGCTGCCGCTTTCCTGACGCGAGCTTGTCGCGGCCCCAGAGACGCGCGGCGGTGATTCGCGACTCAGGGGTTCTGGATGGCACGGCCAGCAAGCTGGTCTGGCAGAAAGCGGTAGCAAGCTACCGCACTCCAAAGCTGCCGCTTCATCCGGTAAGCCTTTTGTGCGAGCTTTGAAGGGTGGCGTATACAAGCCACTCTTTCGCATGTAGGCCACGGGCAGACAGCCTTGGGCGTGGACATTCCTAGCATCCTGCACTACAATGTGGTGCATGAAGACACAGGTCTATAGCTGGCGTTTGTCTGCGGAAGTGAAAACGGACCTCGAGCGGGAAGCTCGGGTGCGGAGGATGCCGGTTTCTGCCATCCTCGAGTCAGCCGTGCGTGACTGGCTGAAGAAGGGAGGCGGCAACAGCACGGAGGAAGAAACGCAGCGCCAGTTACACGCTGCAGCCACGCGTTGCCTCGGAGTTCTGGCGAGTGGCGACCCTGGGCGGTCGGAGCGCGCCACAGAAACGCTCCGCGAGCGGCTAAAGCGCGCCATGCTCGCTGACGCTTCGAGGACTTATGAGTGAAAGCGAGGCCGCAATGTACGCACCCAGGCTCATCGTCACTGTCGGCTGCGAAATCAAAGCGTGTCCTTCACTGTCGCGGACTCCCCGGGCCGAATTGGAGGGTATAATCCAAACGCCTCTTCCACTTGGCGGATGCGCAGCCGGCGGGGGTGATTCAGATTCAACGTACTTACAGTTGCGCGGCCCACGGCCGTCAACCCTTCGATTTGATAGCCGTTAAATCGGAAGTGCTCCGTCCACACGTGCTCGATGGGGTGAAATAGCCGGGTCTCGCGGCGGTACTGGTGTCATTTGAACGCCCCGAAACGCAGTCATTCCCGCGTAGGCGGGAATCCATTGCGGAAGTCTTCGAAGAAAAGGCATCAAGAAAGTGTGGATTCCCGCCTTCGCGGGAATGACTGCGCCCTGGGGGGTGCGCCCAGCAAACGACACCGGTACACCCGTGGCCGGTTGCAGGATCCACGGCCGAAATCTTGCTACCCTTGTGTAGATTGCACCCCGGGCATGCCAGAACGAGGTTCCCCAAGTTGGACCCTCCCCCGTGACGTCGTGGAATAGCATGCTCGACGTGAAAGGTCGCGCCCTGCAGGCTTTCGTCCATCAGGCAATACTGGCAGCGCCCGTAAGCCCGTGTCCGAACCGCCCGGCACAGTCCTTCTGGCACGCCCATTACGGCTGTTTGCCCAGTATCTGCAATGCCTCGCCGCGCACGAGCGATAACTGCTCGCTTAGTTCAACCAGCGCCTCCAACTCCTCCCTCTCAGATTCCTGCAAGAGGCCTTCGTTGTTGCGATCCATAAGTTCCTGAAGACGACGGTCGGCCTTTGATGGAAATTGGAGATTTCCAACAGCCTCTACCCAGTCAATTGGCGCCGCGACGGTTGAATTCATAAAGTTATGTTAAAGCGCGAAGGGCTCGCCGTCAATGGCAAGAGGACTATGAAAGGGAGATGAAATCGAGGTCCTAGGCCAAATTGTTTTCCCGCGATGCCCTACTTTTGTGCAGGGACTCGGCGAAGGCACAGAGAAACATCGTGTGTTCAGGGCAGGTAGGCTAGAGTAAGTGCCTATATAGCCCATCAACAAATGTATTGACATTAAGTTAGAGACATGGCAGACTGTGCCCTTGATTTCGGTTCGGACGCGACGGGTGGCGCTGTAAGTGGTGCGCGAGAGATCACAATAGCCAGCGTGAGTGCCGGAAAAGAGGGCGCGCGTGAGTCACATAAAGGGCGTCGAGGACACCGGCGAGATCTTTGTGGTGTCAGCGATATCGGGGGTAAATCGTTTCTTCTGGTGTGGACGCTGTGGTCCGCGCCGCGCTACCTTGCCTCCGCTCCCTCGAGCGGTAGACCCCTCGTTCGTGCAAAAAAAATTTAAAATTTTTTGGGCCTATCCTGGAATGTTGTTGAAAATAAAGGACCGAAAATGAGAAAAATGGGACAGATGAGAATACCCTGGAATGTTTATGAAAACAAATGACTTACCCTCTGTTATCCTGGAATGTTGTTGATAATTAAGGAAGTTAAGCGATTTTCATGCTTGCGATCGCGGCTCGAAGCCGGATTATCACCCCGACGCAACAGCCGATTTAGCCCGCATTTTTCACCCGGGAGCGAAGAGGGAAGAGGGCTTCAGAGTTTGTGTGAAAGCTCGTGCTTGACGATTCCCCAATCTGGACCCCCGCCTGCGCGGGGGTGACTTGGTTCGATTTGGATGTCCTATCCAATGGCGTCGTTCCCGGGAAGGCGGGAATCCATGAGTTCCCACGCAGGCTCTTAATTTAAGCCTGCCCTCTCGTTCCGTGGCGAGAAATGCAGGCTAACGTACGCGAGATGGGGATTTGACAGTGCGTCGAAGGAAATTCCTCGAAGGCTCAATCGCCACTGCAGCGGCCGGAGTCTGCGGAATACCGCGAAACGCTGCCGGTTCCGCGCTCATAGCCCGAACTGAGAGCGGACAGCCGGAGCAAGCGCCCGAGCCCTGTTCCGAAAGCCGATATCGGGCCCTCAACGCCATCCTGGACCGCGGCGCCATGGAACGCGGTTGGGCAAAGTCGGTAGATCCCGATTACCAGCACGCCCCGCAGGCGGCCATCGAGGCCTTCAAGGATCTCAAGTTTGGCATCCGTATCCACTGGGGCCTTTACTGCATGATCGGCAGCCACGAGTCCTGGGGTTTGGCGGGCGCCAACCAGGATTTCTGGCGGGTGTACAACGTTCTCTATCAGTTCTTCAACCCCGTCAGCTTCGATGCCGACGCCTGGATGGCTCTCTTCCGGCGCTCCGGGATCAGGTTCTTCACCTTCACTACCAAGCATCACGACGGCTTCTCGATGTGGCCCACCAAGACCACGCAGGAGTCGCCCTTTCTTACCGCGCGGGCGTTTGAGAACGGCTGCGAGTACACCAAAACGGTGAGCAACAATTACAGCATTATGGATAGCCCCTATAAGAAGGACATTGTGGGCGCTGTGGTGCAGGCTGCGAGGCAGCACGACGTGAAGGTGGGGCTCTACTACTCGCATGTGGATTGGCACGACCCGGCGTTCGCCTGGGACCCTTTTCACTACCAGTACGATCCCAAGCTCACGAAAGAGAGCGATCCGGCGCGCTGGCAGACGTTCATCGATCACGAGCGCGAGCAGGTGCGTGAGCTGATGACCCAGTACGGCCCCATCGACGTGCTCGACTTCGACATTGGCTGGCCTGAGGCGGCGGCGCAGGATATCGCCGGCGTCGCCAAGATGGTGCGTGGCCTCCAACCTAACATCATCATGCGCAACCGCGGCATTGGCGCTTACGGCGACTACCACACGCCTGAGCGCGAGATTCCGGCCGGGAACACGAAAGACCTGTGGAAGGTGATCTATCCTTGCGGTACGTCGTTTTCTTACATCCCGAGCGACGAATATCACCCGGCGGAGTGGGTTCTCGAGAGCCTGATCACCGTCTGCGCTAAGGGTGGGAATTTCGAGGTCGGCTTTGGACCGATGCCGAGCGGCGCCTGGGCCTCGGAGGCCGTGGAGCGGCTCGAATACGTAGGGGATTGGCTGCGCGTGAACGGCGAGGCCATCTATGACACGCGGCCCCACTCGGTGCTTCAGGAAGGCGACGACATCTGGTTCACGTCAAGCAAAGACGGCGGCACGGTGTATGCCATCAGCTTGAAGTGGCCGGGCACAACGTTCACGGTGCGTTCGGTGCGGCCGCGCCCCGGCTCTTCGGTTCAGATGTTGGGTGTTCACCAGCCTTTGAAATGGGAGGAGCGGGGCGATTCGGTGGCGGTCGATATTCCAGCGGACCTCGCCGAACACAAGCCGTGCAAACAAGCCTATGTCTTGAAATTGCAAACCACTTGAGGCTATTTAGGTAGCCTATCACTACTCATCGCCAGGAGGGCATTCATGTTACCGACTCGTTCGACCCGCCGGAAATTCGGGACTGCGCTTGCCTCTTTCGTTTCGGGATTGGGAATCACCAGCGCCAGCGCAAAGGCGCTAGCCGCGGGAAATCCCCAAGCCAAGAGTGTCGAGAAACTCGGCGACGACGGCAAGCCGGGCAAGACCGCTTCGTTCATCATGCCCATCGTCCGTCACAATGGATTGATCTATGTTGCCGGACAGGGCGCGCATGACGATCGCCCGCGCGAGCAATGGGACATCGGGGCACACACGCAGACGGTGTTGGACAAGGTGAAGAATCTGGTGGAGCACGGAGGCAGCACCATGGACGACGTCGTGCAGCTCTCGGTTTTTCTGGCCAAAATCGAAGACTACGAGGGCATGAACAAGGTCTTCAAAAGCTATTTCCCGAACGGTGGTCCGGCTCGAACCACGGTTGCGGTTGCGGCTCTTCCCGGCAACTCGCTGGTGGAGATCAACTGCATCGCGGCGGTTACCCGCTAATACCTGATAACTTGGTGGCCAGCAGAGGTGTGGGTCGCGGTTTGTAGGCGTCAGCAGTGCTCGAAGCGAGTAGCGGCGAGCGCCGTGGAGACTCTTCTTGCGAGCAACCGACTTTGAGTTCCGCTATCGGTTTTTCATCATCACAGCCCTCTTCATCGTGGGCTTCGAGAGCTACGCGCTCGATCCCGTCAATGTCTCTGCGATGCTAGCGCGATGGCTGATGGGTCACCGCGTCGAGCCCGGCGTCTCCAGCGAAAAGCAACTGGTGCAGATGATTCTGGGCCTCGGAGCGCTGCTTACCATTCTCGCTGCCTTGGTTCGCACGTGGGCCGCAGCTTACCTGCGCAGTGAGGTTGTGCATGATTCGAACCTCCACGCGGAGGGGCTTGTGGCCGACGGGCCCTTTCGCTACGTTCGCAATCCACTCTACCTTGGCGCGGTACTGTTCGCCATCGGCTTCGGCTTGGCCGCCAGCCGCTTAGGCTTTATTGTGATCGTGGGCGGGCTTACGCTGTTCTACTACCGGCTCATCGCACGCGAAGAGTGGCTCCTGAGTGAGACACAGGGTGAATCGTACCGCCAGTTTCTGAAGGCGGTCCCACGCCTCCTGCCGAGCTTGACTCCACGCGTTCCTCCTGGAGGACTCGCGCCGAGGTGGGGACAGGCGTTTGTCGGCGAAACCTTTATGTGGTTCTTTGCCCTCGCAGCCGTATGCTTTGCCGTAACGCTGAGTCAACGGCTGTTCCTGACCATGATCATCGCCGGAATCGCTGCGTCCTTTCTCGCAAAGGCTGTGCTGGGGCGTCGAGGTCATCACGATACCGCATGAAGAAGGGAAGCCAAGCGTCGGGCTTGGGGCTGCTAACCTGCATTTCGCAGGATTCGGCGGGGCTTCAGCCCCGCCGAATCCTGCGAAATCGCGGTCTTTGTGTTCCGCTCTCGGCACAGCTTGCTGTCAGCAAGCTGTGCCGAGAGCGGAACACGTCAAACATCAAACCGACGTCGTAACGGCGGGGCTGAAGCCGGCTGAAGCCCCGCCCTTTTCGAATCCTGGTGAGAAATGCAGGCTGACTAAGTGCCGCAGATCGGCCTGCCTCATTGCGCAGGCAGTGCGAACGCGAACAGAGTCCCGCCGGACGGAATCGCCACGTACTGTCTGCCATCGAGTTGATAAGTTATAGCGGCTGAATAGATCGCCGCGCCGGTTTGCACGTGCCAAAGATCGTGACCCGAAAGAGCATCGAGAGCAATGAAATTGCCGTCGGCGTCGCCCGCGAACACCACGCCGCCCGCAGTGGAGAGCGCGCCGCCTTGAGGCGTGCTGAAGTAGTTGAAGGCCCATTTTTCCTCGCCGGTCAGCGGGTCGAAAGCTTTCAGCGCGCCCGACGGCCGTTCTTCCGGAGCGGGCGCGTAGATGCTGCCGAGGAAATCATGTCCCTCGCGATAGGGCTGTGGCGCGCCGCTGAAGACGTCGCACTCTGTCGAGGTGGCGACGTAGAGCAGCTTGGTTGCAGGGTCGTACGAGGGCGAATACCAGTTCGTCATACCCAACGCGCCGGGGCAGACCTTCGTCCCGTCTTCGGTCGGAACGGCGGCAGGGTTGGCTACCGGGCGTCCATCGGGACCAATTGACCTAGCCCAGGTGACTGGCCCAAATGCTTTGGCGGAGAGAAACTCTCCAGTGGCGCGGTCGAGCACGTAAAGAAACCCGTTGCGATTGGCCTGAATCAGCAGCTTGCGCGGCTTGCCCGCCCAATCGGCGTCGAGCAGCACCGGAACTTGCGTGGCGTCGTAGTCATGAAGATCGTGCGGGGTGAATTGAAAGTGCCATTTCAGCTTTCCAGTGTCAGCGTCGAGGGCCAGCACGCTGTTGCTATAAAGATTGGCGCCGCCGCGCCTGCCGCCGTAGTCGCTGGGCGAAGGATTGCCGGTGGGCCAATAGATGAGGTTCAGCTCGGGGTCGTACGTTCCCGTGATCCACGCCGGCGCGCCTCCGGTCTTCCAGGAATCACCGGCCCACGTCTCGTGCCCGGGCTCGCCGGGCCCAGGGACGGTTTCGAATCGCCATCGCCGCCGACCTGTGTCCGCGTCGTAAGCGTCAATGAAGCCGCGGACACCGTATTCACCGCCGGAGATTCCAACAATGACCTCGTTCTTCACCACCAGCGGAGCTACCGTGAAGGTGTAAGCGGCGTGATAGTCTGCGGCCGGTGTGTCCCAAAGGAGATTACCGGTTTTGGTGTCGAGCGCGATCACGTGCGCGTCAAGCGTGGCCATGAAGAGCTTGTTGCCCAGAATGGCGAACCCGCGGTTCACCGCACCGCAGCAGGGCTGAAGCTTGTCGGGCAGACTTCGCTGGTACCGCCAGATCGGCCGTCCGGTGCGCGCGTCGAGCGCGAAGGCGCGATCGTTTTGTCCAGTGCCGTAGAGAACGCCGTCTACGGCCAACGGCGTGGTTTCAAACTGTCCGAGATCGCCGGTCTGAAAGGCCCACTGCAGGGTGAGACGGCTGGCGTTAGTGCTGGTGATCTGATTAAGCGCGCTGTGACGCCAACCTCTGTAGGAGCCCGAATAGGTCAGCCAATTTTCGGGTTCATGGGCGGCGTCGAGAATGCGCTCGAAGGTGGGCCCGGAACCCGCCTGCGGCGAACCAGGGGGTAGACCTTCGGCCGCCGCTTCGCCACGCAACCCGGCGAGGTACGCCACCAGATCGTTGAGGTCGGCGTCGCTCATCATGGCGCGCGAGTAAGCCGGCATGAGTGACTTGTGCTCGTGCGTCACGGACTTGAGATTGCTCTTCAGCAAAAGGTGCAATTCTTCGTGGGTGTCGAGGAGTTGAATGGAGAAGGCGTCTTCGTTCTTGGCGACGCCGGTGATGCTTTGGCCGTCCGTGGTGACTGCCGTGACCGTGTCATAGACGAGCGGCACGCCGTAATGATTGTTGGGGTCGCTCAAGCCGGCGCTCAGGTCTTTGTTAGGTTCGCGAATGGAGTCGATGAGATAAGCAACCGAGCGCGCCGCGCCCACACGCGAGAGGTCAGGACCCAGCCGGCCTCCGCGTCCGCTCACCATGTGGCACGCCGAGCATCCTCCGCGGCCCCAAAAGAGTTTTCCACCCGCAGCGGGGTTTCCGGAAATCGCCGGCCCGCTTGCGCTGAGTGATCGAATGTAGGCGATGATGGCCCAAGTCTCCGAATCCTCAAAGGTATTCGCCGGCATGTCCGTGCCGGGCACGCCTTGGCTGATGGTGCGAAAAATGTCGGCGTCGCTCGATCCATGCACCCATCGGCCCGAAGTAAGATCGGGTCCGCGGCCTCCGCCTTTGGCGCCGAAACCGTGGCAAGGAGCGCAATTAGCGCGGAACAGGGAAGCTCCTTCGCGAATGGCTGTCGCATTCCCACCCAGCGGGTTCGTGGCGGGCTTCTCTTGAGGCGTCGCGAGGGCCGATGGTGCAGCGCATAGGACAGCGACGGCCGCCAGGAGCCAACCTTGGCGCAACTTCCTAGCACCGCATCGCGGGAGGCAGGCAGCAAAGTCAAGAATCGAAGGTTGCAAGCCGAAGGTTGGCAGCCTTCGGCATCTCGTTCCGAGGGCCATCAACAAACGGCGGCATCGGTGCAGCCCAGAACAGCCCAACCGGAGGTCGCAGAATCCTCCGACATAAATACTGAATTGGGACCGGACGAAGTTTGGCACTTAACTCCCCCTTTGCGAATCCTCGCTGCCGTTCGGTCGCCTAGTTTCACCCGCGCCGACCGGCCAGCGGCCTATATAGACTAAGCGCAAGCCGTCCAGAGCGAAAGAAGAGATTTGCTTCTCATCACTTATCCTCCACAGTCAGGAGCGCGCAGTTCGCGGGTGATGGCCATTTGAACGATTAGGAAGATTAGGTCGAAGGATTGTTTTCCTTGATCCCAATCACATAAACTGACTCCGTGCAAACCGAGCTTTCCAACTTGAGCAGGACCTACGACGCCGTGGTAATCGGCTCAGGCGCCAGCGGCGGATGGGTGGCCAAGGAGTTGACGGAGCAAGGTGTCGAGGTCCTGATGCTCGAGGCCGGCCCTCCGCGCATTCCTACCCGAGACTTCACCGAGCACGTTTGGCCGTACCAATTGAAATTCCGCGGATTTGGCGACCAAGCCAGGCTGCTGAGGGACCAGCCGGTGCAGCGGACCTGCTTCGCCTGTGACGAGTACAGTCATCAGTTCTTCGTGAATGATCACGAAAACCCCTACACGTTTCCTCTTGACAAGCCTTTCATGTGGATCCGCGGCCGGCAGGTGGGCGGGCGGACGTATTGCTGGGGGCGCGAGAGCTACCGTTACAGCGACTATGAATTCAAGGCCGCCGGCCGCGACGGCTACGGCGAGGACTGGCCGATCAGCTATGCCGACCTCGAGCCTTATTACGACAAGGTGGAGAGCTACATCGGCGTGGCTGCGTCCGAGGAAGGTCTTGAGCAAATGCCGGACGGCAGGTTCCTGCCGCCCATGAACCTCTCCTGTGGCGGGCTAATGGCCAAGAAGGTGATCGAAGACAAGTTTGGCTGGCGCGTCATGCCGGACCGGGTGGCCAACCTCACCGTGCCGCATCGCGGACGGCCCGCCTGCCATTACTGTGACCAATGCCAGCGCGGTTGCTACACGGCCTCGTACTTCAACAGCCCTTCAGTCACGCTGCCCGCGGCCGCCCGCACCGGACGCTTCACGCTGGTAAGCGACGCCGTGGTGAGCCATCTGTCAATGGATCGCGAGGGCAGGGCGAGCGGAGTCCACTACGTTGAGCGCAGTTCGCGCCGACATCGGGAGGTCAGCGCGAAGGTGGTCGTGGTCTCGGCCTCGGCCCTTGAATCCACACGCATCCTGCTTAATTCGACGTCGCCGCGGTTCCCGAAGGGAGTTGGCAATTCGCAAGGCGTGCTCGGCCACTATCTGATGGACCATTTCACCATCGAAGGCGCAGGGGGCTTTCTTCCTTCGCTCCATTCCTCAACCCGCGAACCTGTCGGGCGTCCCTGCGGTTTTCTCATCGCCAAATATGTTAATGGTGCCGGCAAGAAGGACTCGAACTTCCTACGAGGTTACCGTTTTGATGGCGACGGCAGCCAGGAAATGTATTCGCACGCCTTCGGCCTCGCGGCCGTCGGAGGCAACTGGCGCGAAAAGGTTCGCGACGAAATCCCTTATTATTTCGGCATGGAGGCGCAGGGTGAATGCCTGCCCCGCTACGAAAATTACGTGACACTCGACCCGGAAAAGGTGGACGCGTGGGGCATTCCCGTGCTTCACGTCAACGCCAGCTACGGCGAAAACGAACGGGCCATGTCAAAGGCGATGCGGCGCGATTTGATAGAGATTCTCGACGCCATGAAGGTGGAGAAGGCAGAGCCGCCCCGGGCAGAGCTCAGCGTCTTCGGCAAGAATATCCACGAATGCGGCACGGCAAGAATGGGCAACAATCCCAGGACCAGTGTGGTGGACAAGTTTGGACGAGTGCACGACGCCAAGAACATCTTCGTGGCAGATGGCGCGGTGTTCGTCACGCAGGGCTGCTACGAGCCCACGTTGACCATCATGGCGCTGGCGGCTCGAACAGGCGACTACATCGTAGAAGAACTCAAGCGGGGGAATGTGTAGGGCAGGGCAATAGGCGGGATTATTTATGACACTCCCGTTGGTCGTGGAAGGGCGGGGTTTTAACCCCGCCGGGAAGCGTGCGTATTACCTTGTTTCTTGGCTTTTGCCCCGCGCGCGGCGTGGCGAGACACGCCGCGCGGGGCAAAAGCGACAGGGTTATGGGCAGCGCCTTTTGCGGCACGGTTAAAACCGTGCCCTTCCGATCCTGTCTCAACGTTGGTGAAAAATCCGAGCTAGACTTGCGGTCGGTTGAAAAACTCGTCCACTCTGTTATTTTGAGATTCCTCGCTCCGCTCGGAATGACAAGGGTCCATGAGGTTTTACCACAACCTGTCTGATGCGCAACGCAAAGGTGCACGAGACGGCATGAGTGATCAAGAGCTGGAACAAAACTCGCGTGATGGTTTAGAGGGCGAGATTTCGCGCCGCGAGTGGCTCATGAAATTGGGCCAGGCCGCTTTTGTGTTCGGGTTTAGTGGTACGGCGGCCGAGCAACACGCCAAGGCAGCGACGGTGCTAAGCGCCCTGGCTGCCGATCTACAAGCGCTTCCTCCCGGGCTCTATGAGCCGTCTAGCGAGCACATGGCGCATGCCCTCACGAACGACGAGCGATATGTGAAGACTCCGGCGGGTAGCGAGACCGATTACGTCCAGCCCAGGCGGGGACCTTTTCGTCCGGCCTTTTTCAGTGACCTCGAGTTTCAAGCGATTCAGCGGCTCGTCAAACTGACCCTGGGCCCACGGCCGAAAGGCGCTGTGGAAAGCAGTGACGCGGAACTCGAGCAAACGATCGCCGAGATCGCCGAATGGATTGATCTCGTCGTGTCCCAGGCTGCCTCGGTTCGCGAGGCTGCGCACCAAATCTCGCCGCAGCATCGCGCCCTGGCCGTTGCATATTATGGTAAGGAAGCCGTGGAAAAGGTGGAAACCGATGACCCCGAAAGAGTCTGCCGTGATGGTCTGAAGTGGCTCGACGACAGGTCAACGCAATTTCGCGGGACGCCTTTCCTGAAGCTCGGCGAGGTTGAGCAGATCGAAATCGCGAGGTCGGCGGTCAATACGCCGTCACCACCGGATCAGGGAAGTGCTGGCCGGAAGCTTTTCTCCTATCTCAGTTCTCAGACCGTTGTTGGCTTGTACACTTCGCGTCTTGGGCTGAAAGAGCTGGGCTACAGGGGGAATTCATTCTCGGCGGAATGTCCAGGCTGCAAGCCGTCCTGATAGTGGCAGGATACATCTTCCCTCCGGGACGAGTTGGCCAGTGGTGTGCCTCAAGCGGTGAGAGATGCCGGCTAAATCCACGCGGGCCGCTTCTATCCGGGCTGGCGGGGCGAACCCGTGGATTTTCGCAGAACCAGTTGGGCGGGCAGCAGGGTGGATTCAGGCGGCCGTCCGTCAGCGCCACGAAGGCGCCTCATCAGAGCCTTCGCCGCAGCGGATCCCAGCTCGGCGGCCGGCACGCGCACCATTGACAGCGGCGGAGAAAGATGAGGGCACCATTCGAAATCGTCAAAGCCAATGATTGAGACGTCGCGCGGGCACTCCAGCCTGGCGTCGCGCAGCGCGGTGAGGAGCCCCAAGGTCATCAGGTTATTGCACACCACGACCGCAGTCGGAGGAACGCCCCGCTTAAATAGATCCAGGCCGCACCAATAACCGGAATCTTCGGTGTCACCGCCAAAACAAATCAGATTGCGGTCAAGCGCGACGCGGCGGGCACGCAGCGCCTTCTTATATCCTTCGAGGCGGTCGGCGCCGTTGAGCAAATCCAGGGGCTCGCTAAGGATGGCGATCCGCCGATGGCCCAATTCCAACAAGTGGCTGGTTGCGGCGTAGCCGGCGCGGACGTTGTCAGCTAGCACTGAATCGCCGGTCGGATTCATCGGACTCCTGTCAACGTACACCAGCGGTGTATTCCCGATGAGTCCGGGAATCGTCGCAATCTGCTCATCCGTTGACCGGCAAGGCACCAGCAGAATGCCGTCGGTCTTTCTCCCGGCGAAAGAGATCAGGTACTCTCGCTGGCGCTGCCACTCTTCGCGCGAATCCGCCATAAGCAAGCGATAGTCCAGTGAGGCCAGATAGTCCTCTGCGCCGCGCATCAGGCGGGCAAAAAACGAGTTGGTGAGGTCGGGAACGATCAGCCCGATAGTGCGACTCTGCCCCAAGCGCAGCCCGCGCGCCATGTCGTTGGGCCGATACTGCGCTTCCTCAAGGGCGCGCTCCACTCTCGCGCGCATCGCCGGACTCACGTAGCCTCGCCGGTTGACCACGGCTGACACGGTTGAAATCGAGACTCCAAGCTGCCGTGCAATCTCATTAATCGTTGCCATAGTCAAATTATAGAATCGATTCGCTTCTTGCTGGTCTCCTAGCAGCGGGACGAAGCTGGAAAGCTGACCCGGACTGGAGGCTATCTCTAGTCAACAATCAACCGCTAACATAATGATAGATAAGGACAAATGTGACGCAAGGACCTCTACGGCCCTGAAACTTGAGCCCCACGGGATGACCTATAAATTAACTTGACATGCTCGACCGCCTGCGTCAAACTCTCGAAACGTTATGATACCGCAGGGAGCTTTAAGGAGGCACCCAATGTCGGACCAAAGGCCGTGGGGCCGTCTACATGAGGCACCGGACACCGGCGACCCGCGTTAGACCCCCGGGCTCGATGTTACAACGATGTTAGGCGGGCGCAGCGAGCGCGGTGGGCCGGTCGATTGTGGGTCTGAGTTTTCTCGGAGACCTGAGGTTTGACTTAAGCTGGGCGACGAACGAAGCCGGAATCTGAAGCGTACAAAGAAGGAGGGCCGGATGATTCCACGCACGATGGGCGTGAGAGAAACACCGAGCAGGTTCCTTGCTCGTTATCGGTTTCCGGGGAATGCAACCTTTCTAATGGTGGCTGTGGCATTCCTCATGGGCCATCAACTGTTGTGGGGCAGCGTCACAGGGACCATTTCCGGCGTCGTGCGCGACACTAGCGGCGCCGTCATCCCGGGCGCTGAGGTCGTGGCTAGCAACGTACAGACGGGCGTCCAGTGGAAGCTCACGACCGACACGCAGGGATTCTACTCGTTCCAGGCCTTGCCGATCGGAACCTACGATGTGGATGTCAGCAAGGAGGGGTTCCAAGGGTATCGGCAGACTGGCCTCGTGCTGACGGTCAACGCCGCCTTGACGGTGGATGCCACGGTGCAGGTGGGCGCTGTCGTGCAAAAGCTCACCGTCACCAGCACAGCCGTACACGTGGACACGGCGAGCACGCAGATGGGTGAAGTGATTGGCAGCAACAAAATCACCGCCGTGCCGCTGTTGACGCGCGGCTATACGGATCTGCTCGCCCTGCAACCCGGAGTGGTGCCGGTCAGCTCCGGGATGGCGGGAGGGCAGGGCGGGTATTTCACCTCCACGGGATTTGGCATTGCTGCCGTCTCGGGCGACCTCAACGCCGGAAACCTCTCTGTCAACGGAATGCGGGAAGCGGCGAACGGCTTCTTGCTGAACGGCGCCACCGTGCAGGAATCGGGATTCTCCGGCACGGCCATCATTCCCGATCTCGACTCGCTCGCGGAGTTCCGTATTCTCACCAACAATTTTGACGCTGAGTACGGCGCCTATGCCGGCGGGCAAATCAATGTGCTTACCAAGTCCGGGACCGATCGGTTCCACGGAAGCGCGTTTGAGTTTGTGCGCAACACGGTACTGCAAGCTCGCAACTTCTACGACACAAATCGAGGCCCCTACCAGCAGAACCAGTTCGGCGGCACGATGGGCGGCCCCATCAAGCACGACAAGCTGTTCTTCTTCGCCGACTATCAGGGAAACCGCAAGGTGCTGGGACAGAGCTCGGGTCAGGTGCTGGTTCCTACGGCGGCGGAGCGGCAGGGCGACTTTTCGGCTCCAGATCTCGCCAGTCAAATGACCGGGACTGTGCAGGGTCCGGCCTGGGCGGCAAACCTCTCGAGCCTATTGGGCTACACCGTCACTCAAGGCGAGAACTACTACACACCCGGATGCACCAACCCGGCTGTATGCGTCTTTCCCAACGCGCAAGTACCCTCGGCGGCCTGGACCACGCCGTCGAAGAACATTCTTCAGTACATTCCCCAGGCCAACAGCGGCGCCTATTTCGTCAGTTCAGGCGCGGCGAACCGGCTTCGAGACGACAAGGGCAGCGGCCGCCTGGATTACAACTCGCCCTGGGGCATGGTTTCCGGATACTACTATTTCGACCAGTACGAATCGGCCTCTCTAAACCCGACGGCGCCTGTGTTCGGCGGCGCGAGCACGGTGCGTTCGCAGATGATCAATGTAGGCCTCACGAAGTCGTTCGGCTCGAGCGCGGTGAACGAGGCGCGCATTGCTTACACGCGGCTTAACATTTTCAACCACCCGAACAACGCAGAACCCCATGGCCTGAGTTTCCTTGGCTCACTGGGATTCCCGGTCCCTCCCGACACGCTCGGGCCTTATCCCGTGCAATCGGACTGGGCCACCGTGCCACAGATGAACTTCAACTCCTTCAGCACGGGTAGCGGCGGAGGTGTGGGCGGGATCGTCGAGGGCACCTACCAGGTGCTCGACAACTTCAGCAAGGTGTTCGGCACACACACCGTCAAATTCGGCGGCATGGCGCGCTTCAACCAACAGACCCAATACAACTGGGGATCCAATGGCGCTTATACTTTCAATGGAGCGGAAACCGGCATCGATTTCGCCGACTACCTGATTGGCGCTCCCGTGGCTTTCCAGCAGGGGCAGGGCTTTCCTGACTACGGGCGCAACCACTACCTGGGTGTCTATGCCCAAGATAGTTGGCGGGCGCGCCCCAACCTCACCCTCAATTACGGCCTGCGTTGGGAATTCGACACGCCGTGGTGGGAAAAGCACAACGAGATTCAGACTCTTGTGCCCGGTTTGCAATCGCTGATATACCCCGGTTCCCCCACCGGTTGGGTCTTTCCGGGCGATCCCGGCATTCCGCGGGGCTTGGGTCCGACAAGGTACAAAAACTTTTCTCCCAGGGTGGGCCTCGCCTACTCACCGAACGTCGATAACGGGTTCTTGGGAAAACTGACGGGCGGACCGGGCAAGACCAGCATCCGCGCTGGTTTTGGCCTGTTCTTCACAACGTTTGAAGGCGCCACCAACTTCAACGCCATAGGCGATGCGCCCTTCGGATACTACTATGGCAGCCCTCAGCCCCCGGAGTTCGTCACGCCTTACGTCGACCGAGGCACTGGCTTTGTCGAGGGTCAGAAGTTTCCCAGTCAGCCGCCGCCTTTCAACGCCTCGCCTCAGAACCCGGACAACAGCATCGATTGGTCGCAATTCACGCCCATCAGCAGCTCACCTGGGTTCTTCTATAAGAATGATCTACCCTATGCCGAGGACTATGAGCTTTCCGTAGAGCGGCAATTGAACGCCGCCACACTTTTGTCGTTGGCGTATGTAGGTACGCAGGGTCACAAGCTGCTCACTTCGCTGAATGCTAATCCGGCAAACCAGGCTCTATGCCTTAGCCTGAGCCAGTTGAGTGAGGTGGCGCCGGGATCGGCGACATGCGGTCCCAACGGCGAGAACGGACCCTTTACAGCAGCCGACGGTACAGTCATCCCGACCACGCGCCAGACCTTCGGGCCGCCGATCCAAAGCAACGCGTGGTTCGCGACGCTGGGGAACTCCAACTACAACTCCTTTCAGACCAGCCTGCGGCACGTAAGCGGGCGGCAGGAGTTTCTGGCGGGTTACACCTATAGCAAGTCATTGTCGAACGCCTCGGGCTATGGCGAGTCGGTGAATCCTTTGGACCACAATGAAAGATCGCTCTCGGCCTTCGACATAACGAACAACTTTGTGATCAGCTACAGCTACCAGCTCCCCTTTGACAAGTTGGGTGGCCCGAGGCGCCTGACAGAGGGGTGGCGGGTGACTGGCATCACGCGATTTTCCACGGGCGTCCCCGTCACGCTTCTGGAAACCGACGATCGCTCTCTGTTGGGGACGAACGGTTCGGGACCCAGTCAGTTACCGATCGACACTCCGAATTTCTCGGGCGGGAAGCTGACTTTTCACGATCCGCGCACTGGCCAGCCGTATTTCGACACCAGCATGTTCAGCCAGGAAACTCTGGGTGTGCTCGGGACGGCCAGCCGGCGTTTCTTCCATGGCCCAGGGATCAACAATTGGGACATCTCCGTGCAGAAGGACACCCGGCTGACGGAAGGCTCCAGCCTGCAGTTTCGGGCCGAGTTCTTCAACGCTTTCAACCACGCGCAGTTTTTGATGCGGTCGAATGGCAGCTACTCCGACTATGCTGACCAGGCGAACTTCGGATATGTCCGAGCCGCTAACGCGCCCCGCATTATCCAGTTTGGCGCCAAGCTGCTGTTCTGATTTGGCTTATATCCCGGATGTAGGGCCGGGGCTTGCCCCGGCCAGGGCCGACCCGAGGGTCGGCCCTACGACAGCGTAACAATGGAATTGATTGCTCGTGCTGCGCTGCTCAGCTTCCTTCTCACGCTCATCCCTGCTGACTCCGGCTCTCAGTCCGTTACTCCCCGCACAGCCGTCTCCGTGGCGCAACGTGTCGCGCCGGGCGACACGCCGCTCAATCTCATCGAAACTCCGGACGGTTACCTCATCAGCACCAACTCGGGTTACGGCGCACATTACCTGCAGGCTTACGACGAGCAGCGGAATAACGTCGCCGGCCGGTTCGAGTTTCCCAGCTTGTGGTACGGTCTCGCTTACGTGCCCGGTCAAAGGTCTTTGCTGGCTTCGACGGGAGCTCACTCTGTCCTGATGGTCCCGTTTCACGAGGGCAAGTTCGGTACGCCTCGTGAGATGGCCTTTAACGATTGCGAGCTGACCGCGGGCATTGCGCTTCAGGATCAGACGACCGCCGTTGTAGTGTGCAACCGAAGCTACGAAGCCATTCGATTCAACTTCAGGACCGGCGAAATCCTCAAACGCGTTCGAGTGGGAGAGTTCCCCTATTCCGTCAAGGCCCTTTCCGGCAATCGGCTTGCCGTGGCCAACTGGGGTCAGGCATCCGTCTCGATTCTCGACGGGCAGAGTCTCAAGGTGTTGCGAACGATTTCAGTAGGCAGTCATCCCACGGACGAACTCGTGCTTCCAGGCCAGCGGCAGCTTCTCGTGGCGTGCTCGGACTCCGATCTCGTCTCCGTGATTGACCTCGAGTCGTTACGCGAGGTTCGTCGCCTTAAGATCGCGATTCCCAATTCGGAGGTCGGCGGAGGTCAGCCGAACGCCTTCGCGCTCAATCCAGCCACCGGAAAGATATTCGTTGCCCTGGCCGCCGTGAACGCCCTAGCCGTGTTGGACCTTGCAGTCGGCGACGAGCCTAAGTTGGATGGCTTGATTCCTGTCGGCGCCTACCCGACCGCGCTGCTTTACTCCACTCAGGCGCGCACTCTTTACATCGCCGATGGCCGGAACTTGGTAAGCGGTCCCAGTTCTCCTCGTGAGGCGGCTTCTGGTTCCAATGGCGGCATTGTTGAGCCGCGGCGGGGGCCGGCACCTTCCTCTCCGCCTGCACATACACACAAGACCGATTCTGGTCAGAGGACAGATTACATAGGCTATTTGCTCGGCGGCGGGATCGAGGCTCTGGCAGATGCGGATGTTGCCGAGGTTGTTGCGCGCGGGCAAACGCTGGCTCAGCAGGTGTATGGTCAGGCTCCGCGGGCGCCCGACGCCAAAAGCCGCGAGCTCATTCGCCATTTCTCGGCAAGGGGCAATCCTCACGCGCCGATTCGTCACGTGATCTACATCATCAAGGAAAACCGGACGTACGACCAGTTGCTGGGTGACATGCCCGAAGGAAACGGTGCACCTGATCTTGTCCTCTTTGGGCAGTCGGTCACACCCAATCATCACGCGCTGGCCCGCCAATTCGTTCTCTTTGACAACTTCTACGTGGATGGCGACGTCAGCGCCGACGGCCACGTGTGGTCTACCGCCGCCTCGAGCACAGACTATGTCAACAAACTGTGGCCTTCGTTCTACGCTCATCGTCTCAAATACGATTTCCTCGGGCCTGACTACGACGGGGACGAACAGCATGACCAGCCCTTCGTCATTCCGAAATCGGGGGCCATCTGGGATTTGGCTCAGAAAAGCGGCATCAGCTACCGCGACTACGGCGAGTGGTGTGTCGACGAAAACGCACATCCGGGACTGACCCGATGTTACCTGCGAGGCTTGAAAGATCACTATGACCCGCATTACGTGGACGGAATTGGCGCCGTAACCGACGTGAAGCGCATTGGAGAGTGGGAGCGCGAATTTCGCGAGTTCGAGAAGAGCGGCAACCTGCCCCAACTCACCGTCATGCACTTGCCCAACGATCACACCCGTGGAACGCAGCCCGGACGCTTCACTCCGCGGGCCATGGTTGCGGATAACGACCTCGCCCTGGGGCGTCTGGTCGAGATCGTTTCACACAGCCGCTTCTGGCCCGAGACTGCAATTTTCGTGCTTGAAGATGACGCACAGGACGGCCCCGATCACGTCGACGCCCACCGCTCACCTCTGCTGATCGCTTCGCCTTACGTCAGGCACGGAGCGATTGAACACGCACATTTCTCAACCACGTCGGTGCTGAAAACGATCGAGCAGATTCTCGGCCTGCCCAGCCTCACCTACTTTGACGATCGCGCACCGGGTCTGCTCGTGGACTTCCAGCAGCAGCCAATGCTCGAGGGCTACACAGCCCGGCCGCCGCAGGTGTCCCTGGATGAGGTGAATCCTCCCAACGCTCCTGGCGCCAAGCAATCCGCGCGATGGGACTTCTCCCGTCCGGACCGCGCTCCGGAGCGGGATCTGAACCGTGTCATCTGGAAGTCAGTCAAAGGCGCAAACTCCGAGCCACCCCCACCGATTCTGACGGCGCGATGAGATCTGGCTTTCGTCGGCGAACGGCCAAGGCCTGAGCGTGCCCCCAAGCGTTCACGCTCGCGCCCCGCGCGACGACGGTTGCGTACATGGTTAGGCTACTGAACCCAGTCCGCGATGAAAACGTTGATCTCGTGCGGGGCCTTCGCGTTCCGATTCGAGATGAACACCAGCTTGTGGCCGTCGGGCGAGAACATGGGAAAAGCGTTGAAGCCGCCGGTATACGTGATCTGCTCAAGCTCGCTTTCGTCAGTGTTCACCGCGTAAAGGTCGAACTCGCTCGTAGTCGGCGCCTGGTAATTCGAGGAAAAGATGATGCGCCGGTTGCCCGGGAAGAAGTCGGGCGCAAAACTCGCACCGTCCATATGCGTAACCTGACGCTGATCGGAACCGTCGGCGCGCATCACGTACAGGTCCATCGCGAGCGGTGATACCAGGTCGCTAGCGAGCAGCGATTTGTAGCGCGCAACCTCGTCGGCGCCCGACGGGTGGTGAGCGCGATAGACGATCCAGCGGCCGTCAAGCGAAAAGAAGGGTCCGCCATCGTAGCCCAGCTCGTGCGTCAGCCGGCGAACATCGCTGCCGTCGGAGTTCATGGTGTAGATGTCGAGGTCGCCGTCGCGCGACGAGGTAAAGACAATCTTGCGGCCATCGCCCGACATCGTAGCCTCGGCGTTGTAGCCCTTCCACGGCGTCAGGTCCTTAATGATCTGGCCCGAGTCGGTGGCGTAATAGATCCGGTAGGAGGAGTAGACGGCCCAGACGTAACCGTGCGAATAATCGGGCCGCGGAGGACAGGCTGCGCCGGCCTCGTGCGTCGAAGCGTAAAGGATATGCTTGCCGTCGGGGTAGAAATAGCCGCAGGTGGTGCGGCCATGGCCGGTGGAGACCAGGCGCACGTCCGATCCGTCCACGTTCATCGTAAACATCTGGTCGCAATCGTACGGTGGGCGGGTGGACTGAAAGATGAGGCGCTTGCCATCGCTCGAGAAGTAAGCCTCGGCATTCTGGCCGCCGAAGGTAAGCTGCTTGACGTGCCGCAGATGGGCCTCGCGCGGATCGCGCAGCGGATCATCGGCGGTGCCATGCACCTGCGGTCCCACGCCGCCGAGCCCGCCCGATGAGGCCGATGAGCTCGATTGGGCCGTGGCGCTTGTTGCGGTCTGCTGGCCCGCTGATGACGGGGTCGAAGGTCGAGTCTGCTGCCTTGCACGAGCCGCACCGATCATCAGAGAACCCGTGACGGCCAGCAGGCAGATGCTAAGCAGCAACGCCATTCGCCGAATCTTCTTCATAGTTTTTCAGCCTGTGGCTCTCTTGACTGTTGACCGCCGCCTCTCAACCGTCGACTGCCGCCGAATGAGTGCTGGATGGTCCATTCGCGATACATTCACGAACACCCGATTCCTCAACACAGGCATGCCGTCGAGAATTCCTCCTCGGGACCGAATCTTCCGGTTGCCTGGGAATGTTCGACTTGCGGGTACAGCACACGACACTTGAGGTTCAGCAAATGCTTGCCCAGGGCGTCGACAAGGTCGCGACTTCAGTTTGGCTCATGTGGGCAGGTCAAGCGGTCTGACCCTTCAGGATTCCTAGTTGCCGAAGAAGCGAGCGCAGTTCCTCGCGGTCGGCCTGTGCGAGTGGGGCGAGGGGTGGGCGCGGCGGCCCTACGTCCAGGCCGCAAAGCGTTATCCCCTCTTTGATCACCACCGTTGTGTATCCCGGCCGTTTGCCGCGCAGATCGAAAACGGGCACCGCCTCCCGCTCCACAACTTCCGCCGCCGCGTTCAGTTGGCCTGCTCGCAGCAGCTCCATGATTCGTAGTGGCGTGCGCGGCATGAAATTCACAATTCCGCTCGTGAATCCCTTCACCCCTAGAGCAAAATAGCTTGGCGCCAGGATTTCGCCTACCCCGCACAGCAGTTCTAGGCGGTCGCTCGCGGCGCGCCACTGCCTAACGAACTGCTTCATGTCGCCGTGTTCGTCTTTCATGCCCACGATGTTGGGGACCTCTCGAAGGCGGCGAAGCAGGCCCACGCTGAAGTTGAAGGCAGGCGCCTGAAAGAGCACGATGCCCAATTCCGTGCCGGCGGCGACGGTTCGGTAGTAATCAAGGAGCCCATCGTCGTTGGCGGCTATGGCCGAAGGCGGCAAAACCAAGATGCCGTCGGCGCCGTAAGCTTCCGCGGCTCTCACAAGATCGAGTACTACCGGAAGCGCATACGCGGCGCCCACGATGACCGGTTTGCGGCCGCGCACTTCCTCGACCACGGTCCGGCCCACCAGCTTTTGCTCTTCTGGAGACAGGGAAAATATCTCGCCGTTGTTGCCCAACGGGACGACCACGTCACAGAAATCCGCCAAGTGCGCGGCGTTCTGCCGCAACGCTTCCAGGTTGATGCTGAAGTCCTTGTGAAACGGCGTTACGCCGAATCCCACCAGCCCGCGCAAGGCCGCTTTCAGTTCCTGGGGAGTCCGTGCCAATTCCAGTTCCTCCGCTCACCGTGGGTGCAGAACAACACTTATTATAGACCCATCAGTTTAACCGTCTAGGGCTTCCAATCACCGGTAGGCGGAGCGCAGCGGAACCTACGGAAGCGGACGTATAACAACAGGTTGGTCGCGGCCCCGGTAGTGGCCAGCCAGTGGGTGCATTTCCTGGCTGGCACAGCGTTCTCAATCCTTTGATTGCAATTCAAACAGGTGTTTGAGGCCGTTTTAGGGCAAAATGTAAAGATACTTCACACTTTCGGGAGGGACTAAGCAGGTTGTAAGTACTTTAGAATGAGTCAAGCGACGTGTCGAAAGTGACGCTCGCGTCCACGCCGGCAGCCGAAACAGGATAAGTATCTAATGTTCATAAGCTTACCAGAATTCGCGGCTGGCGGGCGGCTGGCGCAGAGCAAAGCTCTGCGATCCGACTTTTACGAGACTGTTCCTACACCGCGAAACGCACATCTTCGATGTGCGCCAGCCCTGCCGGCCTTCCTTCCGCATGCCATAGAAAGCAAAATCGGCAACTGGAGGAGCCCCTGCCTTTCAGTCGTCCGCCGGAGGGTATGTGAACCTATACAAGACTCCCCTCGCTGATGCTTACATGCTGGAAGGGCTTGAAAATGCCGCCTTCATACTTTGCAGTGATGGGTCATACATTCGCTAATGGCGCCTTGCCCCAAGCAGGTCCAGCAGCAGCCATCCGTTGGTATTGTAACAGTATCCGGTAAGCTGGCCGTCACTCTCAGGGCCGTGCACAACTTACCTTACGCGGGTTGCTCCGCCATAGGGGAAGTGAAATTTCAACCGCGAAGATTCGAATTGTGTGAGTATGTAGCGATCAACAGGAGGGACCGCGATGCCGCCACAGGAAGTGATCAATACGAAAGGCTCAGTAGTTGGGGAGGCGAATATCGAGCAGTTCCGAAGCACATTCCGGGGAGAGCTTCTTCGGCCCGGCGAGGACGGTTACGAAGGCGCCCGCAAGATTTGGAACGCCAGCGTCGAGAAGCACCCGGGCATCTTTGCCCGTTGTTCAGGCGTGGCCGACGTGGTGGCCGCGGTCAGCTTCGCCCGCGAAAATGAGTTGCTCGTGGCCGTGCGGGGTGGCGGACACAATGTTGGCGGCCGCGCTCTTTGCGACGGGGGGCTTGTGGTTGATCTGTCGCGCATGAAGGGCATTCACGTGGATCCCGCCAAACGAACGGCCCGAGTGCAGGGTGGCGCGACGTTAGGGGACGTCGACCGTGAAACCCATGCCTTCGGGTTGGCCGTTCCGGCCGGTGTCGTTTCCAAAACGGGAATTGCCGGTCTCACGCTCGGCGGCGGTGTCGGCTGGCTGATGCGAAAATTCGGTATGACGATCGACAATGTTCTCTCCTTTGAAACCGTGACTGCCGACGGCAAGGTGTTGACAGCAGGCGCCCATGATAATGCCGATCTTTTTTGGGGGCTGCGTGGGGGCGGAGGTAACTTCGGGGTGGTCACCTCCTTCGAGTTTCAGGCCCATCCGGTCCGCAGCGTGCTCAGCGGATTGCTGGTCCACCCGCTCGCCGCAGCCGTCGAGGTGCTCCGGTTCTTCCGCGAGTTCATGCGCTCGGCCCCTGACGAGCTCACCGCTTACACCGCACTGCTGCACACGCCTGACGGAATGCCCGTGGCGGGGGTCATTCCTTGCTACTGTGGAGAGCTTTCCGAAGGCGAGCGCGTACTCAAGCGGCTCAGAGAATTTGGCTCACCCGTGCTCGACACAATCCAACCTATGCCCTTTCCGGCTGTACAGTCCATGCTGGATGCTTTCTTCCCCGATGGCAATCACAACTACTGGAAATCATCGATGCACCAGGAGCTGAATGATGACGCGATCGCCGCGATCGCCGATCACGCAAAGGCCATGAGTTCGCCGTTGTCGATGATTGTGGTCGAACGTTACGGCGGTGCGGCAGGACGGGTTGGAGCTTCCGACACGGCCTTTCCTCACCGAGAGGCGCTCTGGGATATCATCATCGGAGCGCAATGGACGAATTCAGCGGAGTCGCCACAACATCGTGCATGGGCGCGTAGCGCCGCAGACGCGCTGCGACCCTCTTCCTTGGGCGCCTTTCTCTTGAGTGCACTTGACCAGGAACCCGATGAGATCATCAACGCGGCCTTCGGGGCGAATCTCCCCCGGCTAATGGCGATTAAGAAGAAGTACGACCCCGGCAACTTCTTCCGCGTGAATCAGAATATCAGGCCGGCTTAGCGAGGTAGCGCGGAGTCTGCGCCTTTTAGACTCCGCGGCATCTCGCGATGACCGGCGCTATTCTTGGCGAGGTAAGTCATCCACCAAGGGAACCGCCGCGTGGCGCAGCTCAGCTCTGCTAAACATTGACAATCTTCGGCATTCAAGCTAGGGTAGACAGCATGAATGTTTCCCTCACACCCGAACTGGAGAAGTTCGTCAGCACCAAGGTGGAATCAGGCCGCTACAATTCCGCGAGCGAGGTCGTCCGCGAGGCGCTCCGGCTCCTGGAGGAACATGACCAGGCAAGGGCTGGCCAACTGGCGGCGTTCAACCAGGAACTTGGCCGACGCCTGGAGGCGCTCGACCGTGGCCAGCGCGTCGATCCGGCGGAGGCCCGCGCCAGGCTCCGGCGCAAATCCGAGGCCCGCCGGAAGTCCGGGGCGTGAGCAGCTACATCCTTGGCCCGGATGCCGACCTTGACCTTGACGACATCTGGGAATACATCGCAAGGGACAGCATCGACGCCGCCGGTCGCTGGATAGGCAACTCTTTCGATGCTTTTGAAGCCGTTGTGGCGCGGTCTCCTGACCGTGCCACCGGCCCGACCGAAGGTCTCCATACTCTTACTCTCCCGGGCTGCCCTCTTGCCTGGCAGGAAGCGGGTTGGCGGTACAATCACAACGTGGAACGCTACCGAATCCACGCGGACGCCGCCGTCTATTATCTGACCTACTCGGTACCTGACCTATTCGGTAGTCGAATGGCTGCCGGTGTTCGTGTCTCAGGCGAGCTGTCAGATCGTGACCGAGAGCCTGAGCTTCTGTCATCACGACAAACAACTCCGCGTGAACGCCTACGTGATTATGCCCACGCACCTGCATATGATCGTTTTTGATGCCGAGTGGGACAGCGAGCGCCTGAGGCGAACCCTGGCGGATTTGCGCAAGTTCACGGGCCGGCACCTGAGCGATTATTGTGCCCGGCACGCTCCCCGGTGCTTTACCGAGACCCTCCGTGCCCAGGCGGTGGCAGACCGGGAGCGCCGCTTCTGGCAGCCGAGCCGTCATGCAGAAGCGATCATAAACGAACGCTTCTGGCGGCAAAAGCTCGACTACCTGCATGACAATCCGCGTCGCAAGGGTTTGGTGGTCAGCCCGCAGCACTGGCGATACTCGTCAGCGGCGTGGTACATATTGGGGGACAGCCAACCGGTTGACGTACCGCTGACGCGTATTGCGTGGTGAAGTGATCTTCGGTGAGCACGAGAAGGCAGCAAGGGGCGGAGACCTTCGGTCGCAGGGGTGGGTCTTCCTCGACTACCGCTGCCTGTGAATCGCAGCGAGTCGTGGATGTGGGACCACGAAACCCCCGCTAGCCCCTCTAAGCTCCTCCTCAAGGTACTCCAGCAGTCGGAGTATGTCATTCGAATCGACAGCACCGAAGGAGACCCACGTCGATCCGCCCTGGCCCTCCTGTCGGGCTACCGGATACTTTCCCGACTCCACGTAATTCTGGAGCCGTTTGAGGAGATGTTGCTGAGGGGAGAGGACCGGAAGGCCGGCTCGCACGGCAAGTGAGGCCAAGTTGTGTTTCGTAAACCAATTCGGCAGGTTGCCCTTAGAAGCCAGGAAAGGGTTCTTCGCAACTATGACTCCCTTTATGAGGTTTTCGGCGGCAAGTCCGTAGAGCATCATCGACGTCCGCCAGATACGAGGCAGGTATGAGCTGTCAGGGCTCTGTCGCGTATCTTTGTCTCGCGATGCGTCGCTCAGAATGTTGGCACATACAATGAGGTCGTGCGCCGCTTGCTGCCACATCTTGGGATTACCAGCAATGTCTTTGAATGGGATCAATTCGAACCCGTCTTTCCGAAAGCCCTAGTCTGAGCGAGCAAAATACGTAGAGCGAGCGTCACTCAGCAAGGCGCTCTTCGACGGTGGCGATTTCTCCGTGGTCCTCGAGTCGAATGATGTCAACGTTGATAGATTTATCACCACACTTTATTTCGAGGGATCGGACATCACCCCTTGGGTCTCCATTTTCGCCCGCGCCAATTGTGCAGCCTGTCTTTCCGTCTTGCACAAAAGCGCGAGCGAGGCGATAAAGCGATAGCGCCAAGTCGACTCCGTTCCCTTTGCGCTCATCACGCGGTCCCCAATACCTAGATATTGAGGCAAGCCTTCCATTCTTGAACTCGACAGTACCGATTGTTCGATGAGGCTCGTCTTTAGCGGTGACAAGGTAATAATTCTCACCAAGGGGATGGATTTCATCCTGTCGGGCAAGCTTTGCCATTACAGACTCCTTCGGTAGTCCGACAGTCAGTCTGACCTCGCCCAACTCTATCCATGTACCGCTACTCTGCGCGCGGGCGTCGGTCCAGAGAAGGAATGCGCAAGTCACTACGCCCAAAGCCCAAAAGCTTTTGCTTGCCATGCTGGCCTCCGGTCGGTTGCAGGTTCGTTGCTCATCCATGTGCTCCGCAGACACCGCAGGCGCAATTAGAAGCGTGCTTTCCGCCGTGGCGCCTACATTGTTCGCAATAACAGTTTGAGGCATGGCTACCACCGTAGCAGCCGCATTGCGGACAGTTACAGTTGGACGCGTGCTCGCCACCGTACCGACCACACTCCGGACACGGACAGTTCGACCTGTGCTTGCCCCCCCATTTGTAACTCTCTGCCGTAGCGCTCATCCTGAGCTCCATACGTGTGATAGCGTCCTATCCCCAACCGGCGGCTGGCGCAGAGCAAAGCTCTGCGATCCGACTTTTACGAGACTCCTCCTGCACCGCGAACGCACATCTTCGATGTGCGCCAGCCCTGCGGAAAGCAGCCTAAAATGCGCCTTTCGTCAAATTCTCGCTCAGAGCCGAAAGATCAAGACCGTTGCTCGTCTTCTAGCATGGTCCTTGCGACCCTAAACCCCGTTGACGTGAGCATGTAAAGACTGCCCTCGTCGTACCGCGCGAGCCCGCGTCGGCAGAGCGATTCAAGTGCTTCGAGGTACGTCACCGCAAATGCCGGGTCGTCTTGGCTCACAAAATCCTGCGGCCCGGACCTTACCCACGTTCCCAGCTGGTCGGACCGAATGACGAAGATGTGTCCTCCTGAAAGATTGGCCAATCGCAGGACTTCAACCTCCTCCGAGCCTAGCCATAAGTCCTGACGATCGGAGAAAGCAGAGGTCTTCCCGAGCCGCTCGGATGCGGCATGTTCGGCAGCTTGTTTCCATCGCCGCAAAACCTCCTCGGTATACCTGTACACATCGTTGTCCACGAGCTTGGCGCACGTTTGGCATAGCCAAATTCCGTTACCAGGGTGGCGGCGTGTCTCTGCCGAAAGCTCGGTTCTGTATCGGGGGCCGCCCGGCGAAGCTGCCGTAATGTGTGCGGCAACCCCGATGTTGACGGCTCTCGCGGGGTCGAGTTGGGGACCCGCCGTGGACGCTCGGCAGTCAGGGTTAGAACAGAGGTTGCCTGCTCGGGCTGCGAGAACCAGCTTGGTGCGCTCAGAGAAATCGTCTCTTGATGTGGCATCTTCCATCCAGCGGGTCCCCTCGATTTTTCCTGAACATTCTCATCTGCGGCAAGATGACGGGTCAAGCACAAAGACCCTCAAGATGTCGCGGTCGCTCATGCCTAACCGCTCGGGCTGCCCATTGCCTACGGCGTGCCTAAGACCAGTAGACCTATGACCAGCTCCAGCCCACAGGAACCAACACAGGCCCAATTCCAAGAGCGCCACTTCGCTGTCGCCCAGATTGCCGAGCTCTGGAATCTCAGTTCGGATGTGGTAAGGAAGTCTCCGAACGTGAGCCGGGCGTGCTGGTGATCGGTAACTCGTTGTGGCGCGGTCTCCTGACCGTGCCACCGGCCCGACCGGAGGTCTCCATACTCTTACTCCGCCGGCCTGCCCTCTTGCCTGGCAAGAAGCGGGTTCGCGGTACAATCACAACGTGGAACGCTACCGAATCCACGCGGACGCCGCCGTCTATTACCTGACGTACTCGGTAGTGGAATGGCTACCGGTCTTCGTGTCTCAGGCGAGCTGCGAGATCGTGACCGAGAGCCTGAGCTTCTGTCATCATGCGAAAGAACTCCGCGTCAACGCCTACGTGATTATGCCCACGCACCTGCATATGATCGTCTTTGATGCCGAGTGGGACAGCGAGCGACTGAGGCGAACGCTGGCCGATTTGCGCAAGTTCACGGGCCGGAACCTGAGCGATTATTGCGCCGGGCATGCTCCCCGGTGCTTTACCGAGACCCTGCGCGCCCAGGCGGTGGCAGACCGGGAGCGCCGCTTCTGGCAGCCGAGCCGTCATGCAGAAGCGATCATAAACGAACGCTTCTGGCGGCAAAAGCTCGACTACCTGCATGACAATCCGCGTCGCAAGGGTCTGGTGCTCAGCCCGCAGCACTGGCGATACTCGTCAGCGGCGTGGCACATATTGGGGGACAGCCAACCGGTTGACGTACCGTTGACACCTATTGCGTGGTGAAGCGATCCTCGGTGAGCACGAGAAGGCAGCAAAGGGGCGGAGACCTTCGGTCGCAGCGGTGGCACGGTCAGGAGACCGTGCCACAACGAGGGCAGGGCACCTGGGCGGCAGGAACAGTTTAGACCCACCAAAGCGCAGCGCAATAGCTGTCGGTGGATCGCCTCAAAGAATTAGTTCGCTGCGAGCGCTTCGAGCCTGCGAAGCCATTCGTCGAAATGCGGGCACTCTTGCCGCATTCGCGCGATTCCGACGGCTTGCGCCGCGCGCGTCCCGTCCAATACGCCGATCGTAATCGAAAATCCTGACTCGACGATAGACGTTCCTGGTCAAGTAGTGCAAGTGATTTGCGCCATAGTAGTGATGTTGCCGGGACACGAGACCTATTCTAAACTCTGGGGCCGGGCACCTACATCAAAAAGCGACGTAGGCGCCACCCGCGAGAACGTCCGTTGAGACGCTAGCGTCCAGCGACCGCCGCGGCCTTCTTGGCGCTGGCCCCAGAAGTGCCTACCTGCAGGAGTTGCGCCTCAAGGAGGTCGTTCCCATGTGCCCCCTTGTAGGCCATGTACAGCCCGTCCCCGTACGGCACCACGCTTCCGGGGTAGTTCGTCTCCGGCGCAATGGGTGTAAAATTCTTCAGGAGCTGATTCCCTGTCCAGATCGGAGCCTCCGGAGTCGAACCCTCCGGAGCCTGTAGAACTGACAGATAGACATTATTCCATGTATCTCCGTTATAGAGCATAAACAGCGCCTCGCCCAGGGGCGCCATCCACGGGCCACATTGCGACTGCGGGTCCCCATTCGACGTGGAAATCTGCTGGTTTCCATACCACGTCGTCCCATCGAACCAGGCGTAATAAAGGGCATTGTTGTAGCTCGCGTACGTGACGTACAGCATTGGGGTGAAATTAGGAGGAGGCGCGTACACGGCCGCGGCCGGCGCGGATACGGCGTTGATAGTTCCGCCCGCAAGCGCAATCTGCTGGTTGCCCTGCCATGTCGATGTAGTACTATCGAACCACGACACCCATAGCGTGTTCCCCGACTCGCCCGTGTAGATCATATACAGCAACTCGTTGAAGACCACCAACGCCGGGGGATTGTTCGACTGTGGAGTCCCATTGGGCGTGGAAATCGGCTTATTTCCGTACCATTGCGTGCCATCGTACCAAGCCGAATACAGGGTACCCGACCCGTCGGCGCCTGTATACGCCATATACAACAGGCCGTTATACACCGCCAGCACCGGAGATTGATTCGACTCCGGGTTCAGCCCCCCGCCCATGCTCGAAATCTCGACGTTTCCCTGCCAGTTCGCGCCGTCGTACCAGGAAGCCCACAGCGTGCTCGAGCCTTTGCCCTTGTAGACCATATACAGCAAGTCGTTGTACACCGCCAGACTTGGCCCCCAGTCCGACGCCGGCTGGTGCTTGAGGTTCGGGATCAAAATTTGATCATTGCCGTTCCAGACGTAGCTCGGTGCCACGTTGGGCACGCCGATGGTTTCGGTATATAACGCTCGAAGCTGCGGCAGCGGGCTGGGTGTCGCTGTATCCTGATCCCAACTTGGAAATTGATAGTAAGTGACGTTGATGGGATCCGCCGGAGCGGAGCGCTCGAAATCGATCAGCGCCAGCGCGTGATTATAGAACGTGTTCCCGTCGGTAGTGTACGGGGATTGCCCTACCTGCGCCATACCGGCCGGATATCCTACCCCGGGGTAGTTTACGGTATAGGGGTCCTGGCTTTCCAGTTCCTCGTAGGCGCTGGCCCCCAATAACCGGGCTTTATTCAGCCCGAATTGCCCGTCCTGATAGTACGCAAAGCTGTGCTCGTGCCCCCAAAACCACGCCGAAATGTTCTTGAAATACGGCAGAAAGATGTCGAACAGGCTGGAATTCATAAAGGGAGGATCGCTGGTCAGCGGGCCATTGATGGCTGCGTTAGCCGAAAACAACTGATGGTGCGATAACAGCAGGGTGTTGCCGGTAAAGTTCGTGAGCTTATCGATGTGCCATTGAGCCTCGGACGGCACCAGGCCCGGCCCGGTCGCCGCCGGGTCCAAATACTTGTTGACGGCTCCCAAGGCGTCCATGTTGGCGTTGTGATCGTTGACGCCCGTGTCCATCGCCAGAAACTGCCACGTCTGGTCCTGGGTACGCAAGCAGAAGTAGCTGGCCTGTTGCTGACATCCGGTCATGCCCGAGTTCAACTGGCCCAGCATGGTATAAAACCCCTGGCCTCCGGAATAGTATTCGTGATTGCCGGGAATCGAGAAGAAGGGGATCGCCGGCACTTGCGCTTGTTGAAAGGCCGTCTGGAGAGCCGTAATGACATTGGCGGTGCACTCTGATTCTGTCCCGGAATAGTACACGTCACCCAAGTGAATGATTGCGTCGGGCTGTAATTGGGTGAGGGCCTGCACCAGCATCGACACGGCGTCGGTCATGCCCGTACCCCAATCGCCCAGCATCAGAACCTTGGCGTCGTTCGGCAATTGGTAACTCAGCACGGCGAAGGTGCTGATGGACACCGGCGGATTCTGCGCGGCCCAGTTCACGTAAACCGGCTGAACCCCCGCGTTCACGTAGTACAGGTTGTATTGCGTAACGCAGGTAGCCCAGTTAGGATCGTACTCGGAGTAGTCGCGGATGACCGCGAGCGCGGCCTCGGCTTGGGCCTGATTTCCGGTGCGCTGCCCGTCGGCCAAATCCAGATGAGCCCTGGATAAAACCACGTGATCAGCAAGCGTGAGCGGCGCTCCCGCCGTGTGGGCGGGCCGGGGGATTTGCTTGCCCTTGGAAGCCAATTCTGCGTGACGGCTTGCCGCCTGCCGCATCAACTTCCTGGTTGCGGGGTCGAGCCTCGTTAAACGCCCCGTTGCCTCTTGCACCGCAGATTGCCAAAGAGAAAGACGACGGCTCCTGACCGAAACAAATCTGGACATTTGGGACCTCCCCTGGGGCTGGAATTCTGGCTTCCTGTCCGGCTCTGGAGTATACACCTAAATAGCAAAAGCAAAAGCGACCTCGTTGTAGCACGGTCTCCTGACCGTGCCACCGGCCCGACCGAAGGTCTCCATACTCTTACTCTACCGGGCTGCCCTCTTGCCTGGCAGGAAGCGGGTTGGCGGCGCACAATCCCATCGTGGAACGCTACCGCATCCACGCCGACCCTGCGCCAGCTCCGCCCTCGTGCGGCTATTCGTGGTGCTTCGCAATGAGCTCACGGACAGCGGAGACTAAATGGCGAGGAACCACCATCACAGTTTCGTTCTGATCAGCGAGGGCGGCTTCATCTTCGGCCACCGCCTCTTCCTCTGTTTGCTGCTCGTAATGGGCCAGGACGCTTCGAACTCGTTCTTCGTCCCATCCCTCTGGAAATCCGCTCATACCGTCCTCCTGCGCCGGCGTTTGCGATAGGCAAGTAATGGTTTGCCCCTCAGTTCGTAGGCGGTAACCACAAAGACGCTGTCGGATTGCCGGTCCGGAATGTAAATAACCCGTAAGTAGTGTCCGGCCTTTGTCTGCCCTATCGCGACTCTGGATCCCTTGCGCCCGCGGCGGTCCTCACCCGGCGCCTCCAAACCTCCTCCACCTCAGTCTTCATCAATGCCATGGCCGAAAATGTGGGGCTGTCCCGTGGACGGATCAAGATAAAAACGAAGGTTCATAACCACCCGCCGTGAGCTTAGCATACAGCAAAGTGCACCTCGCCCTGCAATGCTTCGGCAATCTACGAGCAAGGCTTGAAGTGTAAAGAACCGTAACAGGGCGCGCAGCGTAACGGTCCCAGCAGGCGAAATTCACAGGCTAACTTGCTGAAACACTTGGCCCAAAATAATCCGTCCGGCAATTCTCCCTGCTACCCACCGTCCCATTTTGGCTTGCAACAATCGTGACGTGTGCCGGGGGAAACGTTGAGGCAACTTCTTGAAGCACGCGACTGCCTGGGGTGCGGAGTGAGATTCCGGCCCCGGCACCACCGGCAGTTCTACTACGACCGCAAGTGCCAGCGGGACGCGAAGAACCGGCGTCACCCCCGCGGTCACGCGCCCGGTCGTGGTGGTGCGGCTCAAAGCTCACCAGATCGTCGCGAGGAGACCGCGGCGGCGCGCCCAGGATGGCCAATCTAAGGGTGTAACACCCATAAACCCTACGTCAGCCCGCCTCCATCCGCCCGCGCGCGTCTACGAGGCAAATGGCGAATTTTCACGATCCCGCGATACGGCGTCATTTGCAGCCTCGTTCAGGGACGTGTTGCGGTATCTGGCGCCCGTTAATCCTCGCCTCGTTTTGCGATTGGCCGGCAATCAAGGGTGAAGCGCGTAGTGTCCTAATCTGTAGAGGCGGCTTCAGGCCGGCGTGCTAAATGCCACGTCAGTCACGGGCGAAAATGCCGGCTTGCGGTGATAACCGGTGACGGTACAGAACTCATCCAGCAGGCGACGCTGTAACGGTTCGTTTGCCAGTCCGGCAGCGGTGACCTGGAAATCGCCGCTCCTTTTCCGATGTCCCCTCGCCAAGAGAGCTAAACAGAGCGACTTAAGTTGCGGCGATCGTTGGCCGTCGCTACAGTCCAACGACTAATTAGGTTTGTCGCTCTGTTTTAGTGCCCTATTTCCGCACCTCCAGCGTGACCTCCCGCGTCACTCTCTCTCCGCCGCGCAGCACCGTCACCATCACCTTGTCGCCCGGCTTGTGGGCGCGCAGAGCGTAAGTGAAGTCATAGAGGTTGTCGATCTTGGCGTCTCCAAACTGCACCAGCACATCCCCCGCCTTGAACCCGGCCTTGGCGGCCGGGCTGCCGTCTCGCACGTCGCCGAACTTCACCCCGCCGTGTTCCTGTCCGAAATCGGGAATGGAGCCGAAGTACGGGCCGTAGCCACCCCCTCCGCCCATCGCCGGCGAGGCGGGCTCCGCCACCCGAACGTACTCTGGCTTGGTGTCGAGCTGGTCGATGGAGTTCGCCGAATCCGCCACCAGTTCGGCGACACGCGCACCATCGACGCTGTTGATCTTTTCCCAAGTGTCCGAAGGCTTGTGATAGTCGGAGTGCAGCCCGGAGAAGAAGAAGAGCACAGGCACGCTGCGCACCGTGAATGAAGTGTGGTCGCTCGCGCCATAGCCCGAAGCCGAATAACTCAGCTCGAAGTGCGCGGCCGGGTCAGACTGGTTGGCGGTTTCCACCAGCTTCTGAAAACCCGGCGAGGTGCCGGTTCCGCCCACGTAGAGGCGGTTGCCCGAGATTCGGCCCACCATATCCATGTTGATCATCGCCACCGTGGAGGCCATCGGCATGGCAGGATGCTCGGCGTAGTAACTTGATCCCAGCAGGCCGAGTTCCTCTCCGGCAAAGGTGACAAAGACAATCGAGTGCCTGGGCCGCGGCTCGCGATGCGCGAAGTAATCGGCGATTTCCAGCACGGCGCTGGTTCCGGAAGCGTTATCGTCGGCGCCGTGGTGAATCTGGCCGATTTGGCTGGGCGCCAGGGAGTGCTGATCGCCGAGTCCGAGGTGGTCATAATGTGCGCCGATCACGATGCACTGCGCCGCGAGACCGGGGTCGGAACCCGGAAGGATCCCCACCACATTCCCTTCCGTGCGCCGGATGCGCTCCACGTCAACCGTGAGCGCCACCTTGAGGTTGGGATCAAGGGCGAATGAGTGATTGGAAAGATCCTTATCGATGGCTTGAGAGAGCTGGTCGAGTGTCTGACTATTGGGCGTCTGGCTGCTGGGCGTCTCACCGCCGGGCGTCTGGCCGCCGGGCTTGAGCCACTTGTCCGCGACGGCAGCCTTCACTTGCAGGGCGGGAATCGCCAGGTCCTCGGGGCCCGCCAGTTCGCCGAATTTGATCAACTGGTCGGGTTCACCAGGATGATTCGCGGTGTCATTCACCAGAATCATGCCGGCGGCGCCGTGATTGCGGGCGTTGATGGCTTTGTTCACGATCTCGGAATGCGTGGTCAACTGCTTGCCGGCGAAGACGCTTTTATCGTCATTCTCCTGCGGCTCGTGGCGCAGCACCAGGACCATTTTCCCTTTCACGTCGAGGCCCTTGTAGTCGTCGTAGTGATACTCCGGCGCGGTGATTCCGTAGCCTGCGAAAACCACCGGCCCCTCGAAGTGGCCGTCATGAGAAAAGCTGAGCGGAGTGTAGTCCTCACCCAGCGCCAGCGTCGCGCTCGATCCGCCTTGCTGCACGGCGAAGGAGTTGTTCGCTCCCAGCTTCGCGCCAACTGTCACCTGAAAGTGCTGCAGGTAGGTTCCCTTGTCGCCGCCCGGCTTCAGTCCATCGGCGCGAAAATGATCGGCTATATACTGGGCTGCCTGGTCGAGTTCCGGAGTGCCGTTGCCGCGTCCCTTCAATGGATCGCCGGCGAGGAACTTGATCGGCGTGAGAAACCTTTCAGCCGAGAAGGACGGGTTGAGCGCGGCCCCCGCGGAGTCCGCTTGCCATGCCCGCGCGATATGCGCTGCGGGCATCGCGAGCAGAATGCTCAGCGGGCACAGCGCGATAAGTGTCGCGGCGCTTCGCCGTAGCGGGCGCCCTTTTTGGGCATGCATGATGTGCCTTTCGGTGATGAGGGAGTTGGCAGTTGACAGTCCACAGTCTATAGTATCCCTCTCGATGTCAGCGGTTGATCTGAGGCCGCCCAGTCAGCAATTATATCCGCGTTCGTAGGTTCGAACTTCTATTCGGGGAGGTCACCGGAATTTGGCGCCACGCTCTTGCATGATGAAACTCGGGAAAGCACTCGCGGGCCTAATCTTGATCTTAGCTGTCGGGCCTACGCTGCGCGCGCAATCGCCGGAAGTGGGCGATCGCAAGAAGCTGATCTTCCATGACATTCGGACCGACGCGCAGGGCCGCATCGTGCCGTGGTACTCCGACGACCCTGGCACGGCGTACGACCACGTCCTGAGCCTTGTCTGGCGCTACTGGAAGTACATGCCGAATTTTTCCTCCAATGACTCCGAGTTTCACCGGCGCTACCGGGCCACCGCCGGCGTGAAGAAATATTTCGTGTTCCGCACGCTTGACGAGCCCGGCGTGGGCGGCGATCAGTTCGCCATGATGCTCTCATCGTGGTCGCTTTACTACGCCTACACCGGCGATCCCGAAGTGCTGGAAGACATGCGAAACGAAGCCGACATGTATATCGCCAATGGCTTCTCCGCGGGCACGGCGGCCTGGCCGAACATTCCTTATCCGTGCAACATGAAGAAGCTGGCTGTCTACGACGGCGACCTGGTGGCGGGCAAGGGTTACACGCAGCCCGACAAGGCGGGTTCATTCGGCGCCGAGCTCGTGACCCTGTACAAGATCACGGGTGAACGCAAATACCTTGACGCCGCCCACGGCATTGCCGACACGCTCGCTGCTCATGTTCAGCCCGGCGACGGCGATCATTCTCCTCTGCCTTATCGCGTAAATGCCGAGACGAACGAGGTTCGCGACGCCTATACGAGCAACTGGACGGGCACACTGCGACTTTTCGAGGGTCTCATCGGCCTTCACGAGGGCAACACCGACGCATACCGGAAGGCGCACGCAACCATCAGCGATTGGCTGAGGCAGTATCCGCTGAAGACCAATAAATGGGGGCCGTTTTTCGAGGACGTCGGAGGCTGGTCCGACACGGAAATCAACGCCGGCACGCTGGCGTGGTACATGTTGGAGCATCCCGACTGGGACCCCAACTGGCGCACGGACGTGCGGGGAATCCAAGATTGGGTGCTGAAGACGCTGGGCATCCCTTATTGGAAGCGCTACGGACCGATCATCATTGGGGAACAGACCGTCTACAAGGTGCAAGGACAGAGCCATACTTCCCGGCACGCTTCGGTGGAGCTGCGCTATGCAGAGGAGTCGGGTGATACGAGCCGCAAGGAGGAAGCGGTGCGCCAGCTCAATTGGGCTACATACATGGTGGACGACGACGGCAAGAACTGGTATCCCAACTTTGAACTGATGGAAATCTGGTGGACTGACGGCTACGGCGATTACGTTCGGCACTTTCTGCGAGCCATGGGAGCCGCACCGGAACTGGCGCCTCCCGGACAGAATCATCTGTTGCGCACGACATCGGTCTGTAAGAGAGTAGAGTATCAACCGCATGGCATTACGTATGAAACCTTCGACGACTCCGGATCGGAAGTGTTGCGCTTGGTTTCGAAACCAAGAGCCGTGCGCTGCGGAGGGAAGCCGCTGCCTCGTCGAAAGGATTCCGCGGAAGAAGGGTGGAGCTGGCAGTCCTTATCGAGCGGCGGAGTTCTGCGCGTTAACAGAAAAGGTTCAAGTCGGGTGGAGATCACTGGCCTTGGGACGGTGCCATAGAGCTCATGTGATGGCCTCGCGGACTGCTCCGGGTGGCCGTTCGTTACCAATTGCAGCTTTGTAACCCGAACTAGGGTCGTGATAAACTCAGCGCAACGTGAGAGATCGGGAGAAGTTCGGGGTGAGCAGTGCCGCCAAAATGGTTCGGCACCTCGTCGAACTATTGCTAGTCGCCGGTCTTGTTTTTGCAGCATTTCGCGCCCGGCCGGGTGAACCCTTCACAAGTCCTCAATCGAACTCAAGTGTCCCCGTCCCGGCGCCAATCGACTTTCAGAGGGATATCCAACCCATCTTTGAGAAGAACTGCTACGTCTGCCACGGACCTAACACCCAGACAAGCGGATTCCGGCTGGACGTGAAGCAGGCGGCGCTCGCGGGCGGCAAGAATGGAAAAGCCATTGTCCCGGGCAAGGCTCTGGAGAGCCCTCTTTACGCGCGGGTTGCGGGCCTCGGCGGCGTCAGCCGTATGCCTATGGGCGGGCAGCCGCTCGATCCCGCGCTGGTGGAGAAGATTCGCCGCTGGATTGACAGTGGCGCGAACTGGCCTGATTCCGCTGCGGCGGTTGAGGTAAAAAAGCACTGGGCCTTTGTTGCCCCCAAGCTGCCGCCGGTTCCGAAGGTCGAGCATCGCGCATGGCCCAAGAACCCGATTGACAACTTCGTTCTGGCCCGCCTGGAAGCGGAGAAGCTCTCGCCTTCGCCGCAGGCTGATCGCGTGACCCTGCTGCGACGGTTGAGCCTCGACTTGATCGGGCTGCCGCCCACGCCCGAGGAAGTGGACGCGTTCCTGGCTGACAAGAGCAGCCGAGCTTACGAAAAGCAGGTGGACCGGCTGCTGAGTTCGCCGCACTACGGCGAGCGCTGGGGGCGAGTGTGGCTGGATGCCGCACGCTACGCGGACTCGGACGGCTTTGAGAAAGACAAACAGCGCCGCGTGTGGTTTTACCGCGACTGGGTAATCAACGCGCTCAACCGCGACCTGCCCTACAACCAGTTTGTCATCGAACAGATCGCCGGCGACCTGTTGCCGCATCCCACCCAGGACCAGATTGTGGCCACGGGTTTCCTGCGAAACTCCATGATCAATGAGGAGGGCGGGATTGACCCGGAGCAATTCCGGATGGAAGCCATGTTTGACCGCATGGATGCCATCGGGAAGGCTATGCTGGGCCTCACCATCAATTGTGCCCAGTGCCATGACCACAAGTTCGATCCGCTGAAGCAGGAAGAGTACTACCGAATGTTCGCCTTCCTGAATGACACGAACGAGGCGAACGTTGCCGTCTACACGCCCGCCGAGCAAATGAAGCGCACCGAGATTCTGCGCCGCACTCGCGAGATCGAGGGCGAGCTCCAGCGCCGCGACCCGCAGTGGCAGCAGCAGATGTCGCGTTGGGAACAGGAGATCAGCGCCGGCCAGCCGCAGTGGACGGTGATCCGCCCCGCGGTAGATGACATCTCAACGGGTGGCCAAAGGTACTACTTGCAGGATGATGGATCTTTTCTCACCCAGGGTTACGCGCCAACCAAGCACAAGGTGAAGCTGACGGTTCAAACGGACGTCCAGAACATTACCGCGTTCCGTCTCGAGCTGATGAACGATCCTAACTTGCCCATGAACGGTCCCGGCCGCTCGCTCAAAGGCGGGTGCGCGCTGACTGAATTTGAGGTGGATGCGGCGCCGGCGCGCGCTGCGGATAAAGTTACGAAGGTGAAGTTCGCCAAAGCCACGGCGGACATCAATCCCCCTGAGACGGTGCTGGCGCCGGTCTTCGATGACAAGAGTGGCAAGCGAAGAGTCACCGGCCCGGTGGAGTATGCGATCGATGGTAAGGACGAGACCGCGTGGGGCATTGACGCGGGTCCCGGCTTGAGAAATCAGCCGCGAAAAGCGGTGTTTCTGGCCGCCTCGCCGATTTCCAACCCGGGCGGCACCATCCTCACCATTTATCTCACCGAAGATCACGGCGGCTGGAACAGCGACGACAATCAGAACAACAATATCGGGCGCTTTCGGCTTTCGCTGACCACGACGCCGGGCGCTACGGCTGATCCTGTGCCGCAGCGCGTCCGCGATATTCTGCAGATTCCGCCCGACCAAAGGACGCCCGAGCAGACCCAGACCGTCTTCGGCTATTGGCGCACGAGGGTGCCCGAATGGAGGGCCGAGAACAAGGAGATCACCGAAATCTGGATGGGGTATCCGGAGGGATCGGCTCAGCTCGTTTTGAATGAGCGCGCCCGCCCGCGGGAGACGCATGTACTTACGCGCGGCGATTTCCTGAAGCCGGCGAGCCTCGTCACTCCCGGTGTGCCGGCTTTTCTTCATCCGCTTCCCCACGATGGAACGTGGCGGAACGGCGAGCCCACGCGCCTCACCTTTGCCGAGTGGCTGGCCAGCCGCAATTCGCCGACGACAGCGCGCTCCATCGTGAATCGCGTTTGGCAGGCTTACTTCGGAATCGGAATTGTGGCCACCGCGGAGAACTTTGGCACCCAAGCCGAGCCGCCTTCGCATCCCGAGCTTCTCGATTGGCTTGCCGTGAACTTCATGGACGACGGCTGGAGCCTGAAGAAGCTTCATAAGCTGATCGTGATGTCGGCGACGTATCAGCAAACTTCCCGGGTGACTCCGGAATCGTATGAGCGTGACCCCTACAATCGCCTGCTGGCGCGCGGACCCCGGTTCCGCGTGGATGGCGAAGTGGTCCGCGACATCCAACTTTTGGCGAGCGGGCTGCTCAACCCAAGGGTGGGCGGGCCCAGTGTCTTCCCGCCGGCGCCGAGCTTCCTTTTCCTGCCGCCGGCGAGCTACGGTCCCAAGCCGTGGAAAGAATCTCTCGGTGACGACCGCTATCGCCGGGCACTCTACACCTTTCGCTACCGCTCGGTGCCCTATCCCATGCTGGAGGTGTTTGACTCGCCGAACGGCGATACCTCCTGCGTGCGCCGGGCGCGCTCGAACACTCCGCTTCAGGCCCTGACCTTGCTGAACGAGCCCATGGCTCTTGAGTCCGCGCGCGCCTTGGCCGAGCAGGCCTTGCTGCGCGGCGGCAGTACGGATCAGCAGCGCCTCACCTACGCCTTCCGGCGATGCCTGGCTCGCAAGCCAGAGCCGAAAGAGACGACAGAGTTGCTGGCCTTCGTGCATAAGGAAACTGGAAGGTTCTCCGACGGCGAGCTGAATTCTTGGGATATTTTGGGTGGCAATCCGGCGCTGGCTTCTTTGTTGCCGCGAAGTATGACTCCGGCTCAATTGGCGGGATGGACCGCGCTTTCGCGCGTGCTGCTGAATTTGGATGAGACGATTACGAAAGAATGAGGGAAGCTTGGTGTGGGGTGTAGCGGCGAGTTTAGCCCGCCACTCTGAGTAGCGGCATGAAGCCGCCTCTGCCTGAAACTGAGTCATGATCGGAGCCCATTATGAGTTGCCAGGATCATCTCTACCGCAATATGAAGCCGAAGGAGGTCGCGCGGCGCTGGTTTCTGCAGCAGTGCGGCGTCGGTCTTGGCGCCGTGGCGCTATCAAGCCTGCTGGCGGACTCCGGCTTCGCCGCGCCTGACGTTGCCGCGGCCGATCCCCTAGCCCCCAAGAAGCCCCAGTTTGCTCCTAAGGCCAAGCGCGTGATCTTTCTTTTCATGGCGGGCGCGCCAAGCCATCTCGAGCTCTACGACTACAAGCCGCAGCTCGCCAAGTTTGACGGTACACTGCCGCCGGCTGATCTGCTGAAGGGCTATCGGGCGGCGTTCATCAATCCGAACTCCAAACTGCTGGGTCCGAAATTCAAGTTCGCCAAGTACGGGCAGAGCGGCACGGAGCTCTCCGAGTTGCTTCCGCACCTCTCGAAGGTGGTGGATGAAATCGCCGTGGTTAAGTCGATGGTGACGGACGCCTTCAACCACGCACCGGGCCAACTGCTGATGAACACTGGAACCATGCAGTTTGGCAGGCCCAGCATGGGAGCTTGGGTGACGTATGGCTTGGGGTCGGAGTCGAAGGACCTGCCGGCGTTCGTCGTTTTCAGTTCCGGCAAGAAAGGGCCCAGCGGAGGGAATTCCTGCTGGGGCAGCGGCTTTCTGCCCACCGTCTATCAGGGCGTCCAATTCCGGAGCAGCGGCGATCCGGTTCTTTACCTCTCGAACCCTTCGGGCGTGGACAACGCGCTGCAACGCGATACGCTCGATTCGATCGGCCGGCTGAACAAAATGCGCCTGGACGAATCCGGCGATCCCGAAATCGCGACGCGAATCAACTCCTACGAAATGGCGTTCCGGATGCAGTCCAGCGCTCCTGAGCTTATGGATCTGTCGAAGGAGACCGAGCCGACTCTGAAGATGTACGGCGCTGCACCCGGGAAGCCTTCCTTCGCTAACAACTGCCTGCTGGCGCGGCGCCTGGTGGAGCGCGGCGTCCGCTTTGTGCAGCTCTATCACGAAGCCTGGGATCAGCATGACCACTTGGTGGAGGATATCTCCGAAAACTGCCGCGATACAGACCAGGCCTGCGCGGCGCTGATCCAGGACCTCAAACAGCGCGGCATGCTGCAAGACACCCTCGTGATCTGGGGCGGGGAATTCGGACGCACCCCGATGGTCCAGGGTGGCAACGACGGCCGCGATCATCATCCGAACGCATTCACCATGTGGCTTGCCGGCGGCGGTGTGAAGCCGGGACTGACGCTCGGAGAAAGCGACGACCTGGGTTTCAACGTCACCAAGGATCAGGTTCACGTTCACGACCTGCACGCCACCATGCTCCAGTTGTTGGGATTCGACCACACGAAGCTCACCTACAAGTTTCAAGGCCGGAACTTCCGTCTTACCGATGTGCACGGCAACGTGGTCAAGCCCTTGCTGGCCTAGTCGTCTTAGGTGTTCGTGCTTTCTCCTAACCCACAAGATCCGCCCGAAATAGGCGCTACTTCACGAGATCGGACGGCCTCACGCCTTTAATGTGCTCGTCGGACGTGAACGGGTGCGGGTGATATTCGCCCACCAGGTCCACGTCTGCCTTCGGCGGGATCTTATTCTCCAGCCCCACCGCCCAATAGGTAGCGTTCACCAGCAGCCGCCGCAGCGCCTCGTTTTCCAGATCATCGGCGGCGCCCATGGTGCTGGTGAAGACGCGCGCCGTCCGGCCTTGCGACCCCGTGTAGGCGCAAGTCCAGGCGACGGGCATCATGGGATCATTCACTTTGCCGGGCGCCGGCGGGTAATTGGGATTCATGTTCGTGAGCGCCTCCCCGAGGATCAAAGGGTGACAGTTGGCGCGCAGCGGCAGCCGGACTTCGTAAACATCGGTGGGCGTCCAAATGGCGCCGTCCTCAATCCCGCGCAAGATCGGGTTGTGTTCCTCACCCTTCACAATGATGCCGCGCGTGCTTTGCTTGCCGTGGTCGCCGTGGTGGGCCACCCAGGTCTCACCCAGCACTCGTCGGCCGAAGCCGCCTTCCCACCCTTGGATTCTGCTGTTGAAGGAATATCGCGAATAAGTGGAGCCCGGCTTGATGTCGAAGGCGTGGGTCGCGGTCCGAATCCCAATGATGGGACGGCCGGAGTCCACATAGTCGGCGATGTACTTCATTTGACTGTCCGGCAAGTCTCGAAATCGCGCAAACAAGATCAGGAGGTCGGCGCTCTGCAATGCCTCTAAACCAGGGATATTGTGACGCTCGTGAGGATCGATGGTGCCGTCGTTTGGATTGATCGCAAACAGAACCGTGCAGGTGAACCCATGCCGCTTGGACAGAATCTTCGCAAGCTGCGGCAGCGCTTCTTCAGAGTGGTACTCGTCATCGGCCGCGATCAGGACCACATGCTTTCCCTTACCCGGACCGCTCGTTCCTTTGAATTCGATGCCGGCAGCGTGCACCGAAAGGCCGCCGGACACAAGAATCACAGCAAGCGCCCAAACCAATCGAACTCCGCTCGCGACCGCCTGCAACCTCATAGGCTCTCCCTCGGTGCCGCCACGTTCCGTAACCATGCTAGGCTAGTATACTTTACCGCTTCGTTGTTGAAAACCCTCACCCGGCGGTTCGCACCATCCCTACGAGGGTGGCGCTCAGAACAAACCAAAGCACAGGATATTCGACCCGCCGGCGATGGCCACGAACTGCCGGCCATCCACCATGTACGTCATGGGCGAGGCCTTCCACTGTTGGTTAGCCCCGAAACGCCACAAGACCTTGCCGTCTCGTTCGTCAAGTGCCGCAAAGGAGCCGGAAAAGAAAGCGTGAAACAGCAGCCCTCCGGCCGTATCGAGAACGCCGGCCCATCTCTTATCATTCGCGTAGGTCGAGCCGACCTCCGGGACTTCCCACACCACTTTGCCGGTTTGGATATCCAGCGCGCGCAAGTATTTTTGCGCCGGTTCCTTTTCGAAATGCTTCATGACCCAACTGCCGGGCGCTGAATTGAAGGCGCAGTCTTCGTGGGTCATCACGTAATAAAGCCGCGTCACCGGGCTGTAAGCGGTCGCCATCCAGTTGGTGGCGCTATCCGGGCAGCCGACCCCACCCCCCGGTGGCGGGACATATCCCGGCAAGAGCTGCGGGCGGCCGTCGGCGCCGATGCCCGACGCCCAATTCAACCGCCGGGCAAGTTGCCGCGCCAGAAGCAGCTTCCCGTTGGTACGGTCGAACACGTAAAAGAAGCCGTTCCGGTCAGCATGGAGCAGCAGCTTGCGATCCTCACCCTGGTACTCCGTATCAACCAATACATTCGGCTCGGTCGCATCCCAATCGCGGAGGTCGTGCGGAGTAAATTGATAGTGCCACTTCAGCTTTCCGGTCGCCGGGTCGAGGCCAAGCACACAATCGGTATACAAATTATCGCCGCCTCGCTCGCGATCATCGTCATCCGGCCACGGGTTGCCGGTAGCCCAGAAAAGTGTGTCCGTCTCGGCGTCGTAACTGCCGGTAAGCCATGTCGAGCCGCCTCCCCACACAGGTTCTTTTCCTTTCCAGGTTTCGGAACCAGGTTCGCCCTTCTTCGGAATCGTCCAGAAGCGCCACAGCCGTTCACCGGTGGATGCCCTGTAGGCGGTGAGGAAACCGCGGATGCCCTCGTCCGCGCCCGCCACTCCGGTGATCACCATATCCTTCACCACAAGCGGCGCCGACGTGGCGCCGTACTGGCCGGGTCCGTCCGGCATCGTCTCGTCCCACACCAGGCTGCCAGTGACCCGATTCAAGGCGATCAGGTGCGCGTTGTCTGTCACCATGAAGACCTTGTCGCCCAGAATGGCCACGCCGCGATTGGTGCCGAGCGCCCCATCACCCGAAAGTCCCGGCGTGATCGGGCGCGAATACTTCCAGATCTCGCGTCCAGTGAGAGCATCGAGCGCATAGGCTTGGTTGGGTCCGGTGACATACATGATGCCGTCAGCCACGATGGGCGTCACCTCCAACCCGATCTTGGGAACGGGAAACATCCACTTCAGCGCCAGTCGGTTCACATTACGGGTATTGATCTGGTTGAGCTCGCTGTAACGATTGCCGTTCAAGTTTCCGTTATACGTCAGCCAGTCGCCGGGATTCGGGTGAAGCAAACGCGAGAAATCGATTCCGCCGCTCGCGGGTTGAACGGCGGGAGCCATTCCCGGCTTCACGCCCGTCAGTTGGCACAGGTAAGCAATGAGATCCTTCAATTCTTGCGGGCTGGTGTTTGCGGGCGGCATCGGGGAACGTTTCTCATCCGTGACCGACAAGAACTGGCCCTCGTGCAGCAGGTGGAAATTGCCTTCGAGGTCCTGCAACTCGACGTCGAAATCCCCGCGGTTCCTGGCAAAGCCGCGAAGGGTCGCTCCGTCCCGCAAATGCACGGTGACGAGCTCATAGCCAGGAGTGATCTCAGCGTTGGGCTTGAGCAGCGCTTCTTTTATCTCATCCACCGTCATTTCTGACCCGACATTTGAGAGATCCGGACCGATGGGGCTTCCGCCGCCGTAAACCATGTGACAGGACGCGCAACGTCCTGCGCCCTCAAAGTAGCGCTCTCCGGCTTTGGGATTCCCGGAAACGGCCGCTTCGGATGCCGAGTAATTGAGCGAGTGAACGAAGGCGGCAAGCGCGTCGATCTCGGTGGAGGGAAGCGCGAACGCGGGCATGCCTCCCTCCGAAATTCCGTGGCGGATCACTTCGCCCAGTTGCACGTTGGTGCGCCTGCGTAGCGCCCGGTTGCCGGCCAGTTTTGGACCGCGATCGGTGCCCTGAGCGTCGGAACCGTGGCAGGCGACGCAGTATTGACGATATAAAGTTTTCCCTTCGGAGACCTTGGAGGCTTGCGTTTGAGGAGCCTGTGCGGCCAGAACCGCCGTGCTCAGCACAACTGCCACTGCTACGGCGTCTTTTGCCGAGTGACCTGGACCCATTCGACTACCTTTTCCCCATTCGCTGCAAAAATTCTCATTTTTCTCACGCAAACAGCCTTCAGCGGTCAGCTTTCAGGCGTCAGCAGTTGGTAGTTCGTGGTTCGTAGTTGGTCGTTTCCGATCTTTGGTTCCCATTCGCTGCAAAAATTCTC